>MDTG01020646.1_pt1 | contig 12070 bp, 11 predicted proteins | sample 811421 | NCBI WGS metagenome assembly MDTG01 (sample SAMN05326645, study PRJNA326480) | marine metagenome | isolation source: seawater | place: Pacific Ocean: South East | collected 2011 | reverse complement strand
GCCGTCGAAATAATCTGACGCATGTTCTGCAAGGATTGCTGGCGCGAATGGTCTAAATGCTTCTCGCTGTTTAATGCTGTTAACAAGGTCCTTGACATCATCTCCGCGGGGATCAGCAAGAATACTACGGTTGCCAAGAGCCCTAGGACCAAACTCAGCCCGTCCACTTGCGACGGCAGTAATTTTTTTTGTTTGTAATTGTTGTAATACTTTCTCAACTGGATATTCTCCTTTTATATTATGACCTAAATATGGTCCGGGCCAATCAATGTGTTCACTTTTGTGTGCAAGCACACAACCTATAGCACTGCCAGCATCACCTGGATTAGGCATTATCCATACATTATCAAAATGTGTATGTGCAATTGGATTTGCCACACAATTAAGAACACAACCGCCAGTAAGCACAAGATTCTTTTTACGACCATTGGTCAAGTATGATGTGTGTCTTATAAGACCTAAAAATATTTCTTCGTATATACGCTGTACAGCCGCGGCTATATCAGCATAACTTTGTACACTGGTTAATAATGGTTGCCAGTTCATGCAACCTCTGTGACAGTTGCGTAAGAATACAGTTTTACCATCTCGCATTGTAGGCATTTTTAAAATAAAATCATCTTTAATCAATTCATAATATCTATTAGGATCACCTACAGCCGCCATGCCCATTAATATGTATTCATGTTCCTGTGGTTTCAGTCCAATACGCTGTGTCATACCACTGTACCATATACCCACGCTGTTAGGATAACTTTGACTCCATAGTTTTTTAAGACGATTGCCTTCGCCTGTCCATATGCTAATTGTTTCCCACTCGCCTATACTGTCTATACACAGTATGGCGGCGTCATCAAACGGACTGGTAAAGTAACCACCTGCGGCATGACTGTGATGATGCGTTGTTGTGCGTACACGTGGTGGATTAGTATACAATTCGCCAAGCACACTTCTTGGTGAAGGTTTTGTTAATAGGTTGTACTGTCCAGCATATAGCTGTCTTGTTTTTTTAAGCCAAGGTCTTTCATAAAAGAAAACCTCGTCAGGGTATCCAAACTCTAGTGCATCTAATATTATCTCACTATTAAGATGTTTATCGTTTTTGATTCTACTGTAGCGTTCACTGTGTGCCGCAAATGTCAGTTTTTTGTTATCAAAAACTGCCAAGCTAGCATCATGTGCCATGCCACTCCAACCCCAACTTATCACGTAGTTTTTCCTTTTCTTGCAATATATGTTGTAATTATTTCTGCTAATTGTGTATGTGTATCACTGAACCACGCACTAATATGATAATTTACTTTATTTGGCTTAAATGTAGTTTTACCTAAAGTATCCATCCAAACAATATACTCAGGAGCTATCTCATCAATTTGATTTTGATTATCTACTGTATTAACAATTACAGTGCATTTATCTTTTAAAAGTTCTATTAGTGGCTCTGCTAGTGTTTTTTTACCACTACCTTCAGGTCCACATATTAGTATTTTCATCTACTCTATCTCCGCATACTGCATATATATTTTCAGTTGTAGGCATAGTTGCACCATCAAAATTTAGCCATACAGCTTTTGGATGATCTATATAAGTTCCAGGATAACACCAAAAGTAATTTTGATTGGTTAAAGCAAAATCATCTTCTTGATGCCAAAACCAATGTGTTCTCATGCCCATTAATAATGTTGCCGCTTCATAATTTTTTGCATGACACCACACGCCGGGCCTTTGTAAAAAATCCAGTGGAGCACTGTCTTGAGGTTCGTCATGCCCAAGATATAATATTCCTTTATGACCTATTAGATCAATCTCTACGTCATACTTCATTGAATATGCATGTTGTAGATAGTCAATTGTATTTTCATAATCTGGTTGTGGCCCGCTGATATTTCCTCTGTGTGCTATAAATTTAGCCATGTATCCAAGTCCTCTGGTATGCCAACTCCATGCATTTTATCTATCATAATTCCAGTAATACGACTGTCTTTTAATTTCATAGTATAATTATAAACTGGACACAAATAAAATTCACCATTTGTTCTATCATCGGCATCTATCATCAACTGCAAACTTTGCATGTATGTGTTCCATTCTCGCCAATAATATAATCCAGCAGTTGCGTAACTACTTATAGGATCTTTTTCTGCAACTTGGAATATACGCTGGCTGTCAGGATTGTAGTCTGCAAAACTCCATTTTGGATTGCGTTCCAATTCATCGAACAGTAGTATCATACCATCATTATTTTTATGTTCTTCAAACTGACTGCTATCCCAATCAAAAAACTGATCACAGTTGCAAACACAAAAACTGTCATCGTTTTCCATATACGGGTCAGCTTGTGCTACACTACATGCCGCTCCTTCAGTGAGTTGATCTAATTCAATTACTTCTGCATCAGGATAATGTTGTAGTACAACATTTTTTATATCATGTTGTTTACGTGTAATAAAAATATATTTGTCAAATTCCAACCCTATGCTTTCTATTGTTCTCACAAACATAGGTTTGCCTTTGACATCTATAACAGGCTTTGGTACAGTATATCCTGCTTGTACAAATCTATTACCTTCTCCTGCCATTGGCATGATTAATTTAAAAGTCATGAATATATCCTAATTAAGTACTCATATAATATTTATTCATAAGTAATTACTATGATAGTGTAATATGTTTTAGTTGTCAAGTAAATTGTATCGATGAAACATATCTGCTAGCAATGGCAAACTTTTCTTCCAATTTAAATTAGCAGATATGTCATAAGTATCCAACCTCTGTTTCATTTTTTTCAAAATATTATATTCATCTGGTGGAAGAGAAGCTCTCTGTATTTTAAGTGTTTCAGCTTCTTGTGTAACTTTCTCAGACATACGTAGTTCAACAGTATTATAGATATGTTTTGGCAATTCAAAGTTACCACACTCATTTTCTAACCATTGATATAGTTCAGATAATTTTTGTGAAATTAGAATTTTTTCTTTTGAAGGTAACAAGCCAATTGAAAATGTATCAGGGCTGTCTACTATGTTAATTGCAAACATAACCATGTCATCAGGCATCCAATTGTTATTAATTGAATATTTTACATAATCAGGCAAATGATGAATATTTAGAATACTTATTGTTATACATGGCTGTGCTGTACTGACACCTAAGCCTTCGAACTCCCATTTCTTGTATGTGTCTATTGTATTTTTAAATGTTTCCCATTTACCATTTGTTCTAGTATATTCCGCAACATCTTCTATTCCATCTAAGCTACAAAAAGCACCTACAGATTTAAAGTGTTTCCAATATTCTATTAGAGGTTTTCTTTTGTAATGTGTTGTTGTTGCATTTGTATTATATGAAAGTTGAATATCTTTTGCTCTGCCAGAATCTATTAAGTGATTTAGTATCATATAATGCTCAGGTAATATCAGAGGTTCACCGCCTGCCCAATACAAATGTTTAACTGAATCCAAATACTGGAGTGTTTCTTGTGCTAACTTGTTGTTGTTAAATTTAACAGGCACTTGAAATTTGTTTCCTGTTGGCTCACCTGTAAGAACATTGGTTTCTGTTAGTAACTTTTGTTCATCATACCAACTACTACTGGCATACAGACTACATGTTCTACATTTTAGATTGCACAGGTTGTTAAATCTTAGATCAGTGAATAAAGGATTAAACTCATCTGTATCTATACTTCCGTCTGGTGCAGTTTTCTCCACTAAGTGTTTTGTATCTTCTAAATATTCCTCATTTTTGTACATCCTAGTACTTTTTATTTCTAGTGCTTCTGCTCTATCACACCAACTACACAAACTATAATCTTGATTTGCTAACATGGCAAGACGCATCTTTTTCATACCTTCGCTGTTTATAGCTTCTTTAATTGAAGTTTGTTTAGCATTAAGTAATCCACCATTAGTACCATCGTATGGATCTCTGTATTGACAACAAGGAGCTACCAGTCCAGTGATTTCAACATAGAGATGGTTCCATGCCAGCGAACAGATCTTTGTATTATTTTCCCAATCAACTTTGTGCATTTAAAGTTTCCAAATGTTTTCCTAGTAAAGAGTCCATTAAATATTCGTTAAACAGTAATTTATTACCTTGTTCAGTACAATGAAAGCTATCATCTAATAGATGTTTGGCGAGATATTCTATTCCATACTTCTCTATTGTCCATTCTTTAAAAGGTACTTCTCTATCTATATTATTTTTCCATCCCTTTAATTTTTCATCTACAGCTTCGTTAAACAATGAATTACTAAAATCCCACCAATATGCATTTTTAAAATGAGGTGCATATAGTTTGTTAAAAGATTTTATAAATGAAGATTCATACATTGTAGCGATACCGTCGGGTTGATGCAATCCGGTCACATATTTTCCTACTTCTTTTGATAATTCAACATCTTTTTCATTATTGCTATCAATACCATAAACATACGTCTCATGTCGGGTTGACATCAATCGCTGTGGATGCATTCTGCCGACGTAATAATTTTCTTCTTTTTGTTCTAGTTGCATTTCCTCAATGATATTTTTATCTGGAAAAAAATCTCCAACATGTACAGGATGCAACCATCTACCATTTACTGTATACTGTATGATAACTGTGTTGTAAAAATTTTCTGGAAGTTCAGCTAAAATATATTTTAATACTATATCATAATATAAAGGACCGTGTCCTTGACAAGCATAGTTATGAAATTCAAGATTTTTAAATCTATCACTGGCATAATGTACCCAATCTTTACCGTCATTTCCTTGTCTTAGACCTATTTTATGAAAAACTTGGTCATATGCTGTATGAGAACAACCTAATACTGCTATTTTTTTTCTTTCCAACCTTCTACTCCTGTCTGAAAAAATTCAAAAAACTGTTGCTTGTCTACGCAAAAATGCACATGTACTGTTTGTTTATTTACTATGTTTTTATCGTACACATTGTATAATTTGGTATCAAAATATTCTGGTATTGTCCTATTCTTAATTATCAAGTACATTAAAAATACTTCATCAAATGGTGTTAGTGTAGTTTTTGCCATACTTGATATATTACTATAGTCAAAGTCATGTATACCTATCCATGAATTAGTATACTTGCCTTTGAATATTTTATAAGCAAAGTCAATAAATTCATGTACATCATCTATTTTAAAAAAACCTCTAGATATCAACATAAAACCACTATTATATTTTTCTTTGTGTGTATATTCTACTAGATTTTCAAAAGATATGTTTTTATACATTAAGTACAATAATAGAAATACACTATCATGATAAGACGAACCAGGGATAGGTGATAGTATAGTATCATGATTTAATTTTATAATATTGTCTGAAATAAAAACACTATCATAATCAACAAATAATACTTTTTCATATGTCTTTAAAGCATGATCAATAACAAGCCATTTATTCATTCCTAAACATACATCTGCTAAATTAATATCTTCTCGATACAAGTTATTCTCTTTATTAATAGTATCATCATATAATAGATAATCAAATTTATTTTGTAAAGCAAAACTATCATGAGAACTTACTACTTCTGACATAAGGCTAGAATATTTTTCAAATGTATTTCCTTGATATAAACTACTAACTACTGCGGTAGTTGCTCCTGTTTGTCTACTGTAATGGTACACTTGTTTCTCTCTTAAAGTTAACTCCTCGGAAATTATCACGTTTACGAGTTGACGATAAAAATTCTTCCCATTTGCTTTTATTATGTTGATTGCGATACATAAAGTCAACCACACTGTCTAGTGTATTTTCAGTGTATTTCCATTCTCGCTTACGCAACGCATATTGTTCAACAAATTTATTTTTTATATCCTCAGGAAAAAAACTTACATCTTGTTCGTAGTATACAAAATTTAACCACACATCTATATTCTTATCTGTATAATAATCTAGAGCGTCAAAAACATCAAATAAACTATACATGCTAATACTATAACTAATTGCTAATTTTACATTCATATTCATATATGTATTCAAATTTTTCTCAAAGTCTATCCATTTTCCTGGAAATCTACAATATTCAAATGCACGACCAATTCCGTCAGCACTTAAAAGAATAGATACTCGTTTAAAGTTTGGAAACAAATCAAGAACTTTATTGTTGACTACAGTGCCATTGGTGACATAATTTATTGTAATATTTTTACTAGTGTTGTTTTCTATTAGGTATTCTAATACTCTAATATGTTGTTTATCTAGCATAGGTTCACCGCCCATGAAATCTAAGTGTTGAATATTGTCTGCCATACTTATTATAGAGTCCCATACGTGTTGTCTATCATTCCAATTGTATTTGTACTTGTTATCAACTGTTATTAATCCTAGTTGTTTATTTTCACTGTTAAATTTACTACTATGTTGCGGATTACATATCGGGCATTTTAAATTGCAGGTATTGCCTGTTTTTATATCTAACTGTTGTATTACAGGATTATTATAATCTACTTCTCGGATTAATTCACGTTGTCTTTTTGATTTTACTCCACTTGCTTCCTCTGTAAAGCATTGTGAACACTCGGATATGTACTCACCAGCGAGACTTTTCCTACGTAACTCTTGATAGTCATTACTGTAAAAAATTTTTTTGATGCTATGTTTTTCTAGTAAAAACTGTCCAGTATCATCTCCTAAGTATCTGTCAAACAAACAACATGGACGAACTCTTCCACTAGTAGAAAGTTCCATGCCATTAAACAAGAGATTACAGACTTTTTCATTTGGTATCACAATATGCCTCAAATGCGAAATAAATACTACAAAGGTATTTATATACTATGATAATTAATAATATTGCAGTCTGTTTTTATGGTCAATTTAGATCAGGGAAATTAGTTGTTCCCTATTTAAAAACTCTTATTGACAAAATACTAGAACATGACAACAATATAAATATAGATTATTTTTGTTCAGTAAAAGACTCTATTTCCTACTTTACAGAAAAACAATGGACAAAAGAAAAAGGTAATAGAATTGAAAATACATATAAAAATGATGATTATATAGCAGATGTCTCTAATTTTTTAAAAGAAGTTCTTAATCCAAAAACATTAACAATAGTTAAAGATAAAGAAATAGTACGTTATGCTGGTATTGAATTGGCAATTACAGGACTTGCTGATGTACTCACACACAAAATACTATATGAACACAACAATCAAGTCACATATGATTTAGTTTTTTTAATACGTTATGATAACGCACTTGGACCGAATGAAGTTTTTAAATACTTGGTTACTGAATTATGTAGTAGCAAAGATTCTCAACACGTATGGGATAACGTACCTAATATTGCAATTATGTCTACTCAACTTCACGCAGGTGAATGCGGGAGTTGGCTTACCCGAGGTCAAATACTAGATGATATGTTTATGGCATTTACTAGTTCAGCGGCTGATCAATTATGCTGGCAAATCGTTGAACATATAGATGAACGTACTTCGCTCTACGGTAGACAAACTAAACCAAAATATGATAATTACACATGCTATTGTTCATTACACAATAGATTACATGAATGGCTTTCAAATTGTGAAATTAGGCGTATACCTTATCCATTATTAGAGCCTAAAACCTGTCAAGGGTTGCAAGCATATTGTCCTGAAGGTACAGAAATACATGCAAATATTGTAAGAGATGAACCAGGGTATATGGATTTTGATCTAAGCACAATAGAAGGACGAGCAGAAGCTAAAGCTAATTGGGGTAATATGTAGAATGATACATGTAAATTACCAACATAGTTATAATTTGATTGAATGTTACAAAAACATAAATTCTGAGACATTAAATACGTTTTACTTTAATTCTGATTCACATCATCTTTTATCGAATCCAGTTCTTGTGCGTCCTATAGATTATGAAATAAATTTAGAAAAATTAGGGCATGAAATCTATCATGAGTATATTTTTAATTGTGAGAGAAATACAGTTGTATTTTTAAATGACTATAGATCATTTTTTGCAGATAGATACATTACTCTTCTAAAAATTATAACATTTAGTAAATGGATAGATTCATATAAATCCTTTCCTATTTTACCAGAAAATAAACTTATTAAAAAATTACAAGAGTGGCCAAATACTGAAGAATTTGATGCACATGAAAATGGGTATGAAGCATTTGCCGAAGAATATATAAAAGGTTGGCTAGAAAGACATGATATTAGATTTACTCATGTTGAATATGATCCCACCATTCTATAAAATCCTGATCAGTAAAGACCTGTTCAATTGCAGGTAAAGATTTCCTAATAGAATACTGTGAGTAAAATTGTTTGAAATCGTTTATTTTATCTTTCATAGAGTCACTATCTTCATAACTTTTGTCTACACTCCTAAGATAACTTACTAAACGTTCTATGTTAATAACTTCACCATCTTCTATTTTATTTTTGTTAACTTTTATCCAGTCAGTAATATCATCAGCAAGTCTTAATTTTATTTCTAATGGCAGAATATTTACACTTTGGAAATTAGGAAAGCGTAGTATGTTTAAACTTAGTCTGAACAGATGCCTGCCGTATTCATTTTTAAGTTCAACTATATCATCTAAAAATTTAGTTATACTGAATAAACATAAAGCATTGATTGTCATCATCACTGTTATTCCACTATACTTTCCATTTTCAGCAAAGTAACGAAGATTGCGTATCCAATCTTTGTAGTTTAATCCAGAACGTATAAAATCTGCTTGTTCGCCTTGTGCTTCACAACTTGTAAACACATCAAAGTCTTTGAATTGATGACTAGCAAGTACTAATTTGTCCAGCCATTTTTGTGTCATGATTAAGTTGCTGTTGACACTCATTTTAAAATTTGCATCTTTACTTTTTTCTATCAGTTTCCAAAAGCTAGGACTACGAATTGGTTCACCTCCTGTGATACGTAATTCTAATAGATCTTCTTTTAATCCACTGTCAAACCATTCAAAGAATTTCTTAATGTAAATATTTTCTTCACTTTTAGGCTCGAAGTCAAACTCTACTGCACGTTCAAATGTACCACGTTGCGATGTTTTTAAGTTGTTGTATTTGCCATTCTTTTTTATATCATTAGCCCAAGTACTACTGAATTCAGTATTACAATAACTACATGCTAGATTGCATAAATTATCGAAGCTAATTTCTAGTATCCTAGGATTATAATCCTTCTCATAACTGTCTTTTGTAATAGTTAATACATCTTCGGGCCAACGTTGCCAGTCAACAACATTACGATATACATCATGCCAAGGCACACAACTACTTTTAATATAGCGATCACTTACAGCATTTGGGTCAGAATCTTCAACTTTCCAGCAATAATTGCATTCCTTAGGACGCTTTTCCATTATCATATCACGACGAACACGTTTTTTAAAAGCCGTGTTATGAAGTCCGCTAGGATTGTTTTTAATATCATCATATGTGATTTTATGTGCTGGTGGATGGTGACAACTACTGGTTCTACCATTGGATAGCCAGATAGTGCTAGTGAACCATTTTGCGGCGCAGAATCCTGGACCAACTTCGTTTAGATCTTTTTTAACAATTTCTAAACTTTTACGTTCATCTTCCATTTTTTACTTCCTCAGCGGCGGCTTTGCATACGCTGTAGAAATGTTCCATTTCTGGAAATGTAGCTAAAAAATTTGTACCATCTCTTTCGTCTTTGGTGTTAACAAATTCATAAAACTTAGCACGATCTTCTTTCACTTCATAATTTTGTTCTAGATTATCATCAGGTTTGTTCTTATTAAAGTATAATCTATGTATCAATGAACGATAAAACTTCTCATACTCGTGTTCTTCAAAACCCTGATGTTGAGACCACGCATTAGTTGTTGTATGCTTTGCTATAAAGTTCATTGACTTAATCCAATAGTTTTCAACTAAGTCATTCGTACAAATTCTAGCATCTAAAAAAGTAGGATGTCTGAGATAGGGCATATCTATGCCGACAATATAGCTATGTGTGTTATCTGGATTGTCGCCTATGTGTAAATTACTTCGTTCTACTAGAGAAGCACCGTTATTTGGTACAGTAAAACCTGTTTCGCGTTCGATAAATTCAATGTGTTTATTAGGATTATGCTTTTGTTTAAGGTCTAGTACCCATTCAAGCAATTGTTCAAAACTAGTAAGACTAAAGATATTAAATGTTACCATTATCCCAGCTCTGATATTACCTATTGAAAGTAATTGTTCATATCGTTTTTTAAACAATTTAAAATCTAAACCTGTTCTACCATATTCTGCTTGTTCTCCCCAACCATCTACACTTGTAAAAATGGTTATTCTACGCACACTTCTTGCATCTCTTACTTGAGTTATCTTTTGTATAAACTTATCCCACAGTTTATCAGGTATACTTAAATTGCTATTAATTGAAAAATCAAGGTTTGGGTTAGGATTTTCAATAAGCCAATCCAATGATCTGAAAGTTTCTTTACTCATTAAAGGCTCACCACCAGTAATACGATAGTGCATTAGGTGTTTGTATGCATCAGGAAACCATTTCCAAAATGCTTCAACATATGGATTATGTTCACGATTTTTATAAACAAGTGTATCTAAGTCTTGCCAGCCTTGTACCCATTGTTCATGCTCAGTACCTTCTAACACTTTAAGCGGGCCTTTACTCTTGAGATGTTCAACCCACTTGCTACTAAATTCAGGACCACAATAAGTACATCTTAAATTACATGCATTACTGAAATCTACTTCTAAATAACTAGGATATAAATCTTCGTCTCCGGTGTAATCAGCAATTGTGTCATGATCTTTTAGTGCCCAGGGTTCACTACTTTTCATATGACGATCACTTAATAATTGTGCATTTGATGTATCGCTATCTTCTACTCTCCAACAAAAGCCACATTCGGGAGGACGCTCGCCATTAAGCATTTGTTTTCTAGCTTCTTTGAGTTTAGGTGTATTAAACAATATGTTAGCATCTTGTCCAACTTGTTCTTTGTCTATTTTATGAGTTTGAGGATGGTGACAACTATGTACAAGTCCAGTGCCTAAATGCAATGTCACTTGTCTAAATTTAGCTAAACAAAATCCTGGGCCGGTGGTGTTAAGCAAATCTTTTACTTGTTTTATAGTTTCTTGATGGTTAGGAATAGTACCATCGTGTAATCTATCCCATTCATAGTCTTTGATTCTTTTTCCCATATCAAATTATCACACTATCATTGTTCAATACTGTCATTTACTTGTTCTTCTTTGACCTGAGGTCCTAATCTACTAGGATTGCGATATACAGTTTTGAAAAAACGGCTACCGGCTACACCAATGTCTGCAATTTCTAAATCTAGTTTACCTCTGAGATCATCACCTAGTCTTACAGTTTCATTTTTGAGTTTCGTGCTATCCCATTGCATTCCTGTTCGAGGACACATTTGATCAGTACCTTCAAATTGCGGAGCAAGTTCCTTGTTGAAATAATCACTAAGCCAATCAAAATCTCTAACGTTTTTCCAATCCCATTCATGACGTAAAATGTTTGTCATATGACAGCCTAATCTAGCACCGTATATTGCCCATAATCCGTTTTCTGTATCTTCACCTACCGTCATCCACACCATGAGGCGTCTATAGTTTTCTCTGAAGATATGTTTAAGTTTACTAGGATCAACAACATCTCCGCCTTCTAAACCCATTTTAACACCTTCACGAAATCCAGCTCTCCATGCCTGTAGTGGACTACCGTTATTGTATACCCAACTGTACCAATCGTTCATTTGTACATACTGTATATTCCAACAAAAGTCTACTTGAGCGGCTTTATCACTTTCAGGTGCCGCTTCATGTGTACGCATAGCATTTACAACATCAACGGGCCACATTTTAATACCACCATTGCCATATACTAGTCCATTTACAATGTTTTTAGCCGCAAAACTAATTACATGATTAGCACCAACTCTATCCATATCAAGTTCAATATTAAAAAAATCATCGTTGACAATATTATCAGCATCAACAGTTACAAAACGTTCTGTTTCACTCATTGCCGCCGCGGCTTTGTGTGCGGCATCACTGCCCCATACTCCGTGACTGCGTTT
>MDTG01029901.1_pt1 | contig 12071 bp, 12 predicted proteins | sample 811421 | NCBI WGS metagenome assembly MDTG01 (sample SAMN05326645, study PRJNA326480) | marine metagenome | isolation source: seawater | place: Pacific Ocean: South East | collected 2011 | reverse complement strand
TATGCAAGGTACAGGGTGCGGCCAGCATCACGTTTCCCGACGACCTGTGGCCCGTTTCGGAGCAGCGTCGGCCCTTTGACAATGGCAAACCAAAGGTACGGGCCGGACAGCCGCTGTACTGGGATGCCGTCTCCAACAGGCCGTACCTCGACCGCGAGACTGGGGGAGCTCCCCCACCGGCCTCTGTATTCGAGGTCGGAAATATTCTCTCGGTGGGATTCCAAGACGTGCTCGTCTGTTTATCCGGGCGTGGGGGAAGGGAGGTCGAGCTCTACTAGAGTGCGGTCCGACCCTTGTTGGCGGAGGATGCCGAGACGGTGTGCCCAGGGGTGGTGTAGAGGGGCACGCCCCAGGTAAAGGCGTCTGGGAATAGGGCCTCTCTCTGGTCGTGGTCTCCGGCCAGGAGATTCCAAAAGAGGTCGGCCTCTTCGGCATTTCCCGCGCGGTCGTGGTACAGGGCGTAGGCCAGGACCCCCGGCGTCGAGATGTCGCAGTCGTCTTGTTCCATTTCGGCCGCCGTGGGCACCCTGCCGCCGCCGCGCCGCAGGCACCGCTCGAGGGCTTTCAGGTCTGGCACCGTCTCCGGGTCGACGTGGACGTAGCATTCGTCAATGTGCCGGGTGGCCGAGAGCGTCGCCCAGAAAGCGTCGTCGACGGGCATCGAGAGCGCCACGAGCGAAAGCGCCGCCGCAATCGAAACGAGCCGCCTGGCCCGCGTCTCTTCGACCGCCCCAAGCCCGAGAGAGAGGTCGGGGGCAAAGGGGCTCCACGCCACCGCTGAGATTTTCCCAATGACCTCCTCTGCGGGGATTCCGGCGGCGAGGATGGGGAGGGTGGCCGGGGCAAGGCCCGAAAGGCACGGCGATGCCGTGAGGACCCGCGCCAGCAGCGCCCTGGCCTGGTCGGCGAGATTGGCATCGGGTTCGGCCAGCTCGAGAAGGACCAGTCCGTGTGTCAGCAGCGTGGGGATTTGCTTGGGGTCGAAGATGGTGTCGGCGATTCCGCAGAGCTGCATAATGGCCTCGAATCCGGGCTGATCTTTCTTCCACGGCAGGTGGCATTCGGGGCACACGGCTCCCGCCTCCAGAAAGCCCCGGGGCGATCCCCCGCACGCGCAAAAGCCGTCGCACATGTCCATCACAGATTGGTCTTGTAATCCCCCGAGGATTAAAATTATACTTGGTAGTGGCCCTCGGGGTATAAAAATCACGTGGGCGCCGGGTGTGTGTGCCGACGACTGGCCTGGTAGCGGTGGATCATGGTGGCTTCCTCTGCACCGAAAAAGGCGGGCAGCCCAGGCAAGCTCCGAGCGGCGCTCCTCAAGAGCTCTGCCCGGTGGCGTCGCCGTCTCGAGCGCGCGTCTGCCGAGCAGGCTCGGCTCAAGCGCGAGCCGGCCGTGTGGAACTTTTTCGACCCCCGCCACGAAGAGCTGTGGGCTCGGTGGCAAAAGGCGTCGGCCGAGGTCCGGACGGCGGGGAACGTGTGTACTCTCGAGGATCACTGCCTCGCCAAGCTCGCCGGTTCCGACCAGCCCGAGTCTGAGAGTGGTCTCACGTCAGTCTGAGAGTGGTGCCACGTCAGCCTGACTTTGCCCGGGAACGAGACTGCGGCGGCGTGGGTGGCTGGGACTCGTAGGTTTAAAGCAGTCTACCCATTCCGTGCGGCTCGCCGGGGCAGGAGAGAGGGGGAGGGTGTGATTCCCCCGCTCAAAAGTCGGTGAGAAGCACCACCCGAAAGCCCACGAGCTGCGTCCCCATCGGTCCACCAGGGCCGGCACGGGGGGCTCTCTCGGTGAGGGGGTAGAGGGCGAGCCTCGTGGGCCGGGCCGCCGAGCCGTCGGATCCCGCGAGCTCGACGTCGCGCCAGATCGAGCCGGCGATTCCGGGTTCGCCCCAGAAGCCACGGGGCCCGGCGTCCCGGATCAGCCCCTGCGCCGCAGAAAAGGCGCCCGGGTGGCCTCCATTCTCCCCGCCGTCGTGGGCCCACTCCTTGAGAGATGCGTCGCTGTTCTGGTTCCCGCTGAGCTGCACGGCCCACTGGCACGACCGCAGGGGATCGGGGTGGGCGTTCCAGACACCGATGATCCTCCCCGCGTTCTCCCTGCGCAGCGCGGCCCCTTCCTCATCGAGCATGGCCCCGTCGATGTCTGCCCCCCCCCCCACCGAGGCTTCCGTAAATGGCAACCATTTGGGGCGCCAATTAATAATTGTGGGGGTGTTGAAGAGATTGCGTTGGGTCAATCAATTGTGGCTCACTTACGGGTGCGTCTTGGAAACGGGCCCTTGACGACGACATGGGCGCGAACAATCACGGAAGCGGGAGCACGGCGGCCAAGGAAAAGCTCAAGTCGATCGAGCAGCACGCCACCACCATCCTTGACCTCCTTGACGAGGCCAAGAAGGCGCTCCCCGTCGAGTAATTCCCCGTGTGGAATTGAGATCCCGACTTCCGCCCTATTTCTTGTTGTGCCCCGGTGCTGCGGGCGGGGACGGGGGCACCACGGAGGTGCAGACGACCTCACCGACTGTTAATCCTCCGTTCTTCCATCCCTCCCCCGACTTGCCCTCACGATCCTCTCGGAATTCCCCCCCCTTTACGCCAGGGGCATTCACGACGCGCTCGAAGAAAAGTTAGCGTCAACAAAGAAAGAGTTGTCGCAGAGCCAAGCACACTGTGCCAAGCTTCGGGAGGAGGTCCGGGTCCTCAAGAAGGAGGCACTGGTGGGCCATTTGCTCCCCCCCCCCCCCCCCACACACCCCCCCCGACTCCCCCCTTCTCGCCTCCCGGCTCCAGAGTGTCGCCTCCCCCGGCCGCGTGTTGACCGTTCCCGCGTTCACAGGTGCTCAAGTTCAAGGCCAACCGCTCCGAGCAGGAACGGAAGCGTGCGGAGAAGGAACTCGAGGACACGCAAAAGCTTTCGGCGGAACTCGCCGGCCTTTCGTCTGTTGGTGGCAAGGTTGTGTCGGAAGATCACCCCCAGCCCGCGTCAATCCAGCAAGAGCCCCCGGCCAGCGGCGCCGCCGGTGATGATGACACACCGGCCGACGATCAAGGTGGGTCTGACAACGACGAAGAAGTGGTGCCGCAGACGAGCCCGGTTCTCGGCGCCGCTTCGGATCAAGAGGACGACGACGATCAAAAAGAGCCTGGGAGTGGAGACGACGACGCGGCCGAGGCCGAGATTATTGAAGACGACGACGGGGCCGTCATTGCCGGTTCGGACCACGAGCAAGACCCGATCGACAAGCTCCACGATTCGATCGAGGGGCTCGATAACCTGGCCGTTGGCGTCCAGGTCAACCTGAAGAAACCGATCGACCGGTTTTACTTTGCCGTGAGCGAGCTCCCGACCGAAGAGGTCGAGCTCGTGTACGCCAAAGAGGGCTCGGGGCGTCCCCCCGCTGCCCGCGAAGTCCGGACCGACGTCCTCACGCTCGAGGTGCTCCCCGATGCCAAGTTGGAGGGCCTCCCGCACCAGTCGCGCGGTGGCGGCCGGCTGCCCACGTCGGCGCAGCTCGACGTGAATCCCTGGATCAAGACGTCCATCGACCTGATTCGCGATGCGTGGGAGACGGGCTCGCTCGCCTCGTACATTGCCCGCGCCCACGATCGGGATCTCGATGGCTTCCTGGCCGAGTACAAGAAGCAGGCGTCCACCACCGTCGAGCGGCTGCTCACCTTTCTCCGCAAGGTGGCCGAGGAGGACGTTGTTATTGAGGTCGAAGAGGATCTTGACGACGACAGCAGCAAGGCCCGGGCCGGCAAAGGGTCGGCGGGTGGTCACGACGACGACAGCGAAGGAGAAGACGAAGATGATGGCACCGTCGCCAAGCTCCGCGAGCTCCCGAACGGTGGCGCCTACATTACGGCCGTCAAGCTCCCGAACGGCAAGATTCAGGCGGCCGCCAACTTCCAGGGCGAAGATGGCCCCACCCTGACGATGCGCGCCTGGAAAGAGGCGAGCCCAAAGGGTCTTGCCAAGACGCTCGGCATCTCGCTCGAAGAGTTTCGCCGTCGGGGCTACAGTACCACCCACATTTGCCCCAAGGTCGTCAGGGAGCTATCTGGCTGGACGCCGAGCCAGGCCGCCCTTCAGCGGTCCTTCATGGACGCCATGATCTCGTTCTGCAAAGTCTCGACCGACTGTGTCGACCCCTACGACGGACCGTCCTCCCCCTCGATCCTCGAGTGGTACATCAATAACAAGATGGACGGTGAGCCGGAGGAGTTTAGCGACTACGTCTACGACCTCACCTTCCTCGGTCGGTTTTCAAGGCCGTGCCCCCGCAAACCACTCCTTACTCTTGGGAAAAGGGTCTCCCAAGGGTGGGAGCTCCCCCCCCTTTGTCTTCCTCCCCTCCCCTTGTCTTCCTCCCCTCTTTGTCTCCCCCCGTCTGACCTATCAACATTCGTCGTCCGTGTATTCATCAGAGCTGATCGACTACTTTGACCACATGCGGAAAGAGGCCGCGAAAAAGGCGGGCGGCGCCAAGGGAGGGTCAAAGACTGCTGCCGGCGACAAGAAGCGCAAGGCCTCCTCCGGCACCAGGTTCATGGCCCCCCTTAAGAAGAAGGTCCGCAAGTAGGCTGGCTACATGTTCCCGAGGTACACCCGCTTTACGCCATTTAATTTAAAATAAAATCTTTTAAAGAATAAACATGGTTTAAATTAAAAATAAAATAACCATCTTTTAAAATAAAATAAAAATAAAGGGAAATTGATGGCGGACACCCCAAGACCAGGGGGAATCAAAAGGGGGCCAGCACTGGACCCGTACGCTCCGAGACCATGACGCCACCGCGAACGATTTGGTCGACGGTTTTGATCGACAGGTCGTCTCGGAGGTGGATTCCTGCGCCAAGACCCCACCGCTTGTGGCGAGGGGGCTCCATCAGCCACCTTCCCGAGCCTTGGCCACCGGAATCGCGGTGGTTCCAGACGGTGGGGGCCACGAGAGGAGGTGCGCCTCCACGCATGTTGCCGTGATTCCCGTGTGGTGTGGCGGGCGAAACGTGGTGTGCGAACGAGGCGGACGGCGTATATTGGTGTTCATTTTCTCTCCACTCGGAGAGGAGGAGGCCGGCGCAGCCAAGCCTATTTCCTCCATACCAGTCCCTCGGCGGCCGTAGTAGGCTGTAGTTGCCTTGGTTCGCGTCCGCGTCCCCCGTTGCCGTGTTCCCCGCCAAAAGGGTCTTCCGGATCTCCGCAAAGAGCTCGGCGTCTGAGAGACCCTGTGCCTCGAGCACCTCCAGCCTCGCGGCCAAGTTGGCAAGCGTACCGCGAGGCGGTGGCCCCATCAGGCGCTGGCGGGCGGCTATTTGCTCACTGCTTCCGCCAAAATTGGCCGCCATACAACAGACAACAAGGTACCGCTCGACGACGACGGCGTGACTGGAGGCTCGGGGAGGAGGGGCCGTGTAGGGTTGTGTCGCCCCCCCCCACCACTAAGGAATCTTTCCTAACCCCCCCCCATCTCTTTACTCTGGAGGGCCATGTCCACTACTACTTCGGCGTACGTGAGTACCAGCGAGCACGGTGTCGTCTCGATTGATTTTGTCAACCGGCCGCCGGGCCTCTGCGAAGACGATGAGACCCTCCTTATCGAGAGCGCGATGGCATCAGCACACCAGCTCGGCGGTGGAAGGATCGTCGTCAACTGCGAGGGCTTTGGCGCAAGGGACCGTCATTGCGCGGCCGACATAGTCAGGCTATCGAGAATCGAGGTTCTCTGGCGGAGGCACGGGACGCTGGCCGTGACATTCGTTCAACCCTCTTCCCTCGTCCTGTGTGTGCTGAGGACCCTCGGCCTTTATGATGACAATTGTCGGGACTAAGGCCGTCAAGTTGAAGCCGAGAGGGTGCGGGCGCGCCTACCACGGCGGACAACTGCCCCCCCCCCACACACGAGGTGCCCCCGCCTCCCAGCGCCACCGGTGCCCCCCCTTTTAAAAAAGTGGGGGTTACCGTTGCGGGGATTTGAGGCCGGGCCACATTCCATTTGACCACGCACGTGGAAGTGATGCTGGGGGGCGAACCCTTGGTGGTGGGGACGGGAGGGCTTGGGGGGAATGTGGATCCCAAAGCAATCGATTTGCTTCGTGACCTCTGCACGACGTCCCCCAACGAAAGCCCCTTTGTTGGAGGGGGCGCAGGTGAAGACAGCCTCGACCTTTTGGGGGGCCTTTCGCCCCCCCTCTTGCTCGGCGCGGATGTGACGGGCGCAGAGGGGAAGGACGGCACGTTGGGAGCGCCGCTCGGAGGCGATTGGGACGCGAATGACCACACTTTTGCCCCGTTGGCCGTGGGCCCCGACGCGCAGGGTGACTTCCTCGGGCTTCCCTCGCCCTCGAAAGGGGGCCGTGCCGACCCTGGTTCGGGGGCTGGTTTCGGGGATGTGGGTCTCCTGTTGGGTGACCTCAGTAGTCTCCTCGTGAATGGAATCCCCGACGACGGGAATGGAATCCCCGACGACGGGAATGGTGTCGTCGACACGCCGTCTCCGGAAAATGGCCCAGAGGGTGGCACCACCCCGGGGACTGATTCCGCCGACAGGCCCCCGCCCCCGCCTCTGGACGAAGAGCCAGCGGGTGGCACCGCGCCCAAGAACGACAAGGCCCGGCGGGGAAAGGGCGGAAAGAATCAGAAGGCACAGGGATTCACGAAAAGGGGAAAGCGTGCGGCCCAGACGCAAACCGATTCTTCTTCCCGGAAGAAGCCGACGTTGACGGTGCCGCGGAAATCCCCCCGGGCCTTTCCGTCAAACCCGCGGGCGTACTGGAATGCCCCCATCAGCACCATCAAGAGTGTGCCGAAGCGGCAAGACGACGCGGAAGCAATGGTGAAACGCCACGCAGAGCAGCTGAGGCTGTACGCAGAGCAGGCGGCTCTGTTTGCGCAGCAATTCAGCGATGCGGTGCCTGATCTGATTGCCAAGGAAAGGCGCAAGATCGAGACTGTGGACGGCACCTGGTGGGCTCCGGGCGTCCCGGTCGAAAATCCCTCGATCAAAGAGTGAGAGCGCCGTAACGGCCGCTGCCTCGGCTGACGGGGTCAGGGTTAACACGTGTGTGAGCCAGCCTATAAACCCATCCGAATCGTGCACTACACGGCCAACAAAGGGGAGCTCGCCCTGGAATCGCAAGCTGGGCTGGCCGGGAATGGCCGAATTGGTGCCTCAAGAGGTACCGCCAGCGACAACGCCCCTAGCACCAAGGGCGAGCCCGCCGGTGTCGGGCAAACAGCCTCGAGCACCGGGGGGGAGTAACCCGTGCGAGCGGAACGGCCGGTGGCTGCTCCGGCAATTTAGAGAGGCGTGGACGGCAGCAGATGGCGCCGAGCCGGGGTTGACGCGGGGCGTCCTCGACGATCACAGTCAAACGCGGGTCCTCATTTTCTGCGAGCCACCAGCCCCTCAACCGAGGAACGACAGACTTGGACACAATGCCAACAAAGGAAAGAGGGGGGCCACGGTAGTTGGATATAGGCCCTTGCCGGCCGACGACCGTCGTCGTCGCATCAATTCGGGCAGGCACCGGACAGAATCAACATTGGGGTGCTTTGCGTGTCTCGGACCCGGCCACGATCCCAGAAACCTCGGGTGTACCCTGGATCCGCGGGCGCACCACAGGATGGTTGGAGGCCAGTATGCAAGACCGCGGATTGGCGCCGACCATGTCGTATGGTGTCCCGCCACCCGCCGACCAATCGGCCACGTTCGATTCACCACCCGGAGCGTTCGGGCGCGGGGACCACGAGCGCGAGTCTGGGATCGACCTGCCGAGGTGTGGCTCTACAATCAAGGCGGCAGGTGATGGTGATGTTTCTCCACCCCCCCCCGTACCGTACCATACGGTACGGAACTGGGGGGGGGCGCAGAGGCCCCAACTCAAAGATCCCCAGCCCGGGCTTGGGCAGTGGTAGTATAAAGACGACTTCCGGTGGTAGACTAGCGTACAGAAAACCCACGGCAATGTCCGACGTAATCAGCCCCGCCATTGAGCGTGTAGGTCCCCGCCTTCTTCGTGCATGTAGGTCTGGGAACGTGGAAGCGGCGTTGACGGCTCTAGAAGAAGGAGCCGACATTACGAATTACAGACCGCTGCACGTAGCGAGCGAGTACGGGCATGCCAACGTGGTGAAGCTGCTACTCGAGCGCGGCGCCAACGCCAATAAAGCGACGATCGACACTGGTACCACGCCGTTGCACGTAGCGAGCACAATGGGGCATGCCAACGTGGTGCAGGTGCTGCTCGAGCGCGGCGGCGACGCCAACAGGGCGACGACCGACCATGGCATCACGCCGCTGTACATTGCGAGCAAGGAGGGGCACACCAACGTGGTGCGGCTGCTGCTCGAGCGCGGCGTCAACGTGAACAGGGCGATGACCACCAGTGGTGCCACGCCGCTGTTCATGGCGAGCCAGAACGGGCACATCGACGTGGTGACGCTGCTTCTCCAGCACGGCGCCGACGCCGACAAGGCGCTGACCACCGATGGTTGCACTCCGCTGAACATGGCGAGCCAGGAGGGGCACATCGGCGTGGTGCGGCTGCTGCTTGAGCACGGTGCCGACGCCGACAAGGCGAGGACCGACATTGGTGCCACACCGCTGTACGTGGCGAGCCAGAATGGGCACACCGACGTGGTAGCGCTGCTGCTCGAGCGCGGCGCCAACGCCAACAAGGCGACGACCACCAGTGGTACCACGCCGCTGTACGTGGCGAGCGAGTACAAGCACACCGACGTGGTGAAGCTGCTGCTCAAGCACGGCGCCGACGCCGACAAGGCGAGGGCCGACGATGGTGCCACGCCGCTGTTCATCGCGAGTTACATAGGGATTAGCAACGTGGTGAAGCTGCTGCTAGACCACGGCGCCAACGACAATTTAAGGGGCAGCAATGGTCTCACGCCACTGTTCATCGCTAGCCAGAATGGGCACACCGAAGTGGTGCGGCTGCTGCTCGAGCGCGGCGGCGACGCCGACAAGGCGACAATCGACGATGGTCTCACGCCGCTGTACGCGGCAAGCTGGCATGGGCATGCCGACGTGGTGAAGCTGCTACTCGAGCACGGCGCCAACGCCAACTTAACGGGCACCAATGACACCACGCCACTGTACGTGGCGAGCCAGAACGGGGAATTGGACACGGTAAAGGTTCTTCTCGACAAGGGCGCCGACGTCAACAAGGCGGCTCGCGATGGAAACACGCCTCTGCACGTGGCAATCGAAAATCACAAATTGGAGGTGGCGAGGGTGCTGCTCGAGCACGGCGCCGACGTCAATAGGATCAACCCTGATGGGAGACCGCCGCTGCATCTGGCAGTCGCGGATGGGCTGGTTGCGATGATATGTTTGCTTCTCGAATACGGAGCACGCGTCAACGAGATAGAGGCCGAGGGGGAGAATTACACGGCGCTTTTTGATTTATTGCTATTCGGGTTCACATCCATAGACGACAACGACGCACTGGCAATAACCCAGCTCTTGATCGCGGCTGGCGCCGACACTGTGCTCAAAACACGATCTGGAATTCGATTTAACGTCCATGAACTTACCAATGCCCAACGCCTACCTTGGCCACGGACGGCAGAATGGGTAGAATTGAACTCAACAGAGGGTTTTGACAGAGCAGAAATCATCAAGAGCCTCGTGGCCAGTCCTACTGCCATACCCGTCACGTTTAGCCTGGCGCGAAGCATATCGGCGTCGGAGGAGCGTGCTGCTCTTCTCCCTCGTACGCCGGCGCAAATTGAAGAGTCTGGCCAAGTGGTAGACCTGTGCAAAAAGATTCGAATGAAATGGGCGCCTGTGCGACACGGGCTCTTCCATCCGAGATATCGGTCAACAGTAATGTGTCTACTGATGGTTGTTCGCAGAAAGAAGGAGGTGTTTCCAGGCGCGTTCCGGTTCCTAATAACCGAGGTACCACGCGAAATCTGGTTCATTATCATCGAGCAGCTGTCCAGGGAAGGGTGGCCGTCTAGGGAAGCTCTTGATTTCACGCCGTCTCGGAGTGACGCCCTCCCGCTACCTCAGAACGGAACGGGCATCAGCACCGATTTTACCACCGCAGAGGCCGTCGTCGGTATTGGGGCGCCCAGGCGGGCCAAGGACAGTGTACCCGACGACTTTGAGGTGGAATATGGCCGGGCAATGGCCGGCACGCTCTCGCGTATTGGCCAGCTGCTGAAAAGGAGCCCGAAGGACCCTAATCTTGCTGCGGCAAGGGCGGCCGCCCTGGAGATTTCCGGCAACCTCGACCGTAGGATCAAGGCGAAAACAACGGCGGGGGGGTCCCCGCTGGTTGTCGAGTGCGCCCGCACCCTCTTGAAGCTCGAGACGAGACTGTCGCCCACAGAAAGGATGAAGCTTGCCAACGTGTGCCGGAACCTCTTTGAGGCGGCTGCCACCGCGATGACAAAAGTTCACATCGACACCGGCACACTTCCGGGCGACTATGGCCCCGAAGAGTGAGGCCCTACACTGGTAGGCCTCCCGAACGGCTGCAATACAAGATACTTTGGTGACCACTGGCCGCGGCGGGACGCAGGTAGGCAAGGGTTTAAATGGCGGTGCCCCTCGGTTGTCCTGTGGGGAGCCCAGCCGCGGTCGCTACCCAAGAATCGTGATTCTTCGGGTCAATGTTAGCGCCGGCTATGAGCCTCATTTTCGGCGGGGGTTCCTTGTACGAGAAGAACGCGATGTTTTCCACAACGTCCGTGTCGGCACCGTAGTGAAGCGCGGCAGTCCCCCTGTTGATCGGAGGAGCATCGATCCCCGGAGGTGGAGCATCGATCCCCGGAGGTGGATCTGGCCGCCACGGCCTCTTCGCCGACCTCGGCTTGGACCCGGCGGCCGGCTTTCGACGGCCCGGAGCCGGCCCCGCCTCGGGCTGGGGCGACTCGATGGTCGTCGTCGGCTCGACGGCCGCCGGGTTGAAGCGGGGGGGATGCGGTACGCCGCCTGGGAGGGCAATAGTGACGAGATCGTGCCGGTCAGTGGCAACGGTGGTCGTCGAGCCGACCAGGGTTGGACAGGTGGGCGCAGCGGCAGCAGTGGTTGTCGGAGCATCCAAGGTCGGAATCAGACTCGAAGCGTTCGACACGGTCTTGCCGCCGTAGAGGTTGAGGCCACCCGTCGTCGTCTTCTGTCCGAGCCCTGACCCGGCACCCTTGTCGGCTTTGGCCAATCGGTTGACGGCGTCAAAGGCGCTCCGGTCAAGGCCGACGGCCGCAATCGCCTTGGCCGTCAACGCCTTGCCATCGGGCGCCTTCACCTGGGCAAACGTGCGGATGCCAACCCAGTTGACGAAATCCCGCGTGTCCTCGCGCTTCCAAGAGTCGAGCGGCTTTGACAAGAGCTTCGCAATCCGGAACGTGTACGGGCGCTTGGCCTTGTCGACCTTTCGGAAGATGCTGCCGATGGACGTCGTGAGCGCTTTCCACACCCTTTCGCGCCTCTGGTCTTCGGTCGCGTCCTGGTCGAGGATTTCCTCGGCAAGCCGGCGGAGGTACTCGGAAACCACTTCACAGGCATTATAGACGGACGATCCCCAGTTTGTCTCTCTGTTTGAGCCACTCTTCCCTGACGGGCCCACGGCCGCGCCGCGGCCTCTTTTCATTCCGATGTTGTAAATCTGCCGGGCTGTAGTGTGCTTCATCTCGTTGAGAAACCCGTTCAGGAGTTTGAACGCGTCGCCTCCGGCCCGAATGGCCGAAAGGAGAGCCCTGAAGGATGCCACGGACTTGTCCGCCAAGAGCCGCCTCAGATCTTCCGGGATTCCCGTAGAGTAGATCCGCTGCTTAAGGGCCTCGGCGATGTTGGTTGCGGCGAGCTCCGCGATCGCGTCCTCGTCGTCCAGCTTTCGATTGATCCGATCCACCAGCTCGTGCAGCTGGTCCTCTCGTTCGGTGGCGCGAGAGGCCATCGTCTCCCCGTCGCACATGCCGGGCAGCTCCATCGTCATCGTCTTTGGCGGCAAGGTGGTGAGCTTGGGGGGTGTCGAGACCCCCAAAGGGCATGGGGGGGGGTAGAGTGGAGGGGCTCGAAAGAGGGATGGGGGGGGGGGGG
>MDTG01340837.1_pt1 | contig 12072 bp, 11 predicted proteins | sample 811421 | NCBI WGS metagenome assembly MDTG01 (sample SAMN05326645, study PRJNA326480) | marine metagenome | isolation source: seawater | place: Pacific Ocean: South East | collected 2011 | reverse complement strand
TATGCATCCGATACTAAGATATATAGCTCTTAAGAAATAATCATTTTTTCTTAATTATAAATGATTTTTGAGATACCTTTATAACATCAAATTTATCCTTAATATTAAGAATTTTTTTTAATTTATCTATTCTATTTAAAATTTCATTTTCAGAGAATTTTTCAAATTTATCGTCTCTTTTTAAAAAATTTTTTAAATCAAAAAAAAGTAGTCTCAATTTTATTTTTGTCCAATTGTTGGTTTTATTTTTTTTTTCTAGACTTATTTTTTTCCATTCCTCTACAATTTTAGAACTTGATAATTTATTTCTAAAAATAAAAAGTTTTTTTTTTAAAACTTTGCTAGTATTCACTTTAAAATTTTGTTTTTTTAAAAAAAAATTTTTTATCTTTTTTTTAGCCTCTTCTTTAGAAGAAATTTTGTATCCTAATTTGTTAGCTACGACACCATGGCTTTTTAACTTATGATTGACTGAATAACTAATAATAGGAATATCATACATGGCCGCTTGAAATGCTGTAGTACAACCACATTGTATGAGCAAATCTGAGTCAGCTAACACAGAATTGAAGTTGCCATCATTATTTATTACTAAATTGTCTCTAGTTTTTAACATTTTTTTCCATGTTGAAACCTTTTCTACTGGATGGGGTCTTACAATAAACAACACATCTTTTAAGTTGTTACACAAATAATTAATTAATATTTTAAAATTTATTATATCTCTTTTGTATTGATTGCTCATTTCAATCACTTCTTTCTTGTAAAAAGCACTTCTTTTAAAATAACCTGCAAATTCTAATTTTTGTATTTTTTTTTCGAAAGATTCGAAGCCATTTATTAATTGGAAATTAAGTGAAACTAAAATTTTTTTTTGTTTTTTTCTTGTACTTAACCAATACGGCATAAATTTTTTTTTCCATAAATCAATTCTAGGTGCACCGCTTTTAATAAACTTTTTTTTGTGATTTTTATAAACTCTAATCAAATTGTTGTAATCATCCTCGCCCCAACAAAATATTTTGTGTGCAAATTTTAGTGATTTTTGAGAAAATCTAATAGCGCAAAAATTATCTAGTTTTTTTTCTACTAAACCATTTTCTTCATCTACGCTTGTAATCTTAAAACCTAAATTATATAGGTTTATATGTAAATTTTGTTTTCTTTGATCGTGTACTAAACTTTTAGTGTGAAAAATTCCATTAGTTATAAGTTTTTTACTGGATAAATATTCAATTGTATCCATATTGGAGATAAAAACTGTATAGCCTTTTTGTGCTGCGATCAGTGCTAATAATATATTTGGATCTAGTTCTCTTTTAGTAATCTCAGTAAGAATATAAATATTCATAATATATAAATAAGAAATTAATTTTTAAGGTAATTTAAATATAAATTTTATATACCTTTAAATTTCAAATTGGTTATTTTTTTCATATTCGGCTACTAACTTTTTTATTTCGTTTATAGATAAAAATTTACCGTTTTTATCACTTGAGTATTCAAAATTTTCTTTAACTTTTTTACATTTGTTTTTTTTCATAAATCTTTTGATTAATTTATTATTACCCGCTGGTAAAATTGCATAATAGTTTTTGAGCTCCACAGTAGTATAACTATCACTTGAAGATATCATTTGCTCATGTAATTTTTCACCAGGTCTTATACCTATAACTTTTAATTTATTTTTACTGTTCATTGCTTTTGCTAAATCCACAATTTTTAGACTTTTAATTTTAGGTACAAAAATTTCACCACCTTTTGAAATTTTTAATATATCTTGTATCATGTTAGTTGCTTGATCTAATGTAATATTGAATCTTGTCATCTTATGGTCTGTGATGGGAAAAAAACCCCTATCTTTAAAATTTCTAAATACGTTAAAAACAGACCCCCTGCTTCCGAATACATTTCCATATCTAGCAACTGAAAATGATAAATTCTTGTTTCCTACTATGTTATTTGCTGAAACAAAAAGTTTGTCCGAACAAAGTTTTGTAGCACCATATAAATTTATGGGTGCTGATGCTTTATCTGTTGAAAGTGCAATAACTTTGTTTACTTCGTTATGAATGGCAGCGTTTATTAAATTTTGCGCTCCTAAAATGTTGGTTTTGATAGTTTCGAAAGGATTATATTCTGCAGCAGGCACTTGTTTTAAAGCTGCTGCGTGAATAATAAATTCTATATTTTTGGTAGCAAATAAAAGTCTATCATAATCTCTTACATCTCCCAAAAAAAACCTCATAAATGGAAAATGTTTTCTTGGATAAACAGCCTCCATCTCTGATTGTTTAAATTCATCTCTGCTGAAAATTACCAATCTTTTTATCTTAGCTTTATTTTTTAAAAGTTTTTTAATAAAAGCTTTTCCAAAACTGCCTGTACCACCAGTGATTAAATAACTGTTACTCATAATTTGTTAATAAAAATAACTTGATATATATACTCTAAATAAGGCAAAGATATAAATCAAATAATTAGAAGTTTGTTTTTTTAAATAATTCATCATTTTTTGGCTTTAGAAGTAATAAGAATTAAGTCTTTTCCAAGTTTTAAGACATCTGTATTATTTTTAAATCCGATAGATTTTATCAAATTCCAATCGGTTTTATTACAAATTTTGTAAATTACCATCTTTGATAGAATAATTTCTACTTGATAAACTTTTAATTTTTTTATCATGAGTAATAATTATAAAAGTTTTACTTTCTTTAAGTCTTGAGATTAATTGATAAAATAATTCTGTATTTTCTTCGTCTAAGGCACTTGTAGGCTCATCCATTACTACTATTGCTGGATCGCCATACAATGCTCTAGCCAAAACAATTTTTTGTCTTTGTCCACCAGATAATTTATGTCCATTCTCACCGACCATATAATTTTTATCATTAAGTCTTTTAGTCAATAATTCATCAAATTTTAGGATTTTTACAATTTCATCTATTGACTTATAATTGACTTCACTCTCATTTTTTCCTAAAGCAATATTATTTTCAATATTGTCATCAATTAGATTGATTTCTTGGGGCACATATCCAATCAAGTGTGATAAATTAAAGTTCGAAATATCAATTTTTTTATTATCAATCAAATAATCTCCTGATTTTAAAGGTAATAAACCTAATAAAATATGTATCAAAGTTGATTTTCCAGCCCCATTCGCTCCTGAGATAACAGTAATTTTATTTTTTATTATTTCCAAATTTATATTTTCAAATATTTTTTTTTCTTCAAATGAAAAACTGGCTTTATTTAATTTGATTGAGTCCTTAAAATTATCAACTTTAAGAATTTTTTTGTTTTGATGGTTTTTTAAATTTAATTCAAATGTTGAGATATCGTTATAAATATTATCAAGTGATTTACCATAGTAGCTAAATTTATTTATTAGAACTATTAATTTATTTGCAGAAGGTAATAATCTTACAAAAAAAACCCCCAGAAATATTAAATAAGCAAATAAATCGTTAATATTATAATTATTAATAAAAGCTGATAATATTAGTAATAAAAAAATTACAACCATTACAATTTCTAGTAGAAATCGTATTGAATTAATTACTACAGTATTAAAAACACCAGGTTTTAAAGTTTCTTTATCAACGGTTGTGTATTTTTTAACAATAAAACTTGTTATATTTTTAATATTAACAACTTTAATTAATCTTAAACTTTCCAAAATTATTTGTATCTTTTTTTTTTCATTTTTTATCCTAATTTGACCAAAAGTATTTAATTTTTTTTTAAAAAAATTTATATAAACAAGACTAAAAAAAATGACTGTAACAAAAATAAGTGCGCTAGCTTCAAAATTTGTAAGTGATATCAAGGTTACAAGCCCAATAAATGTAAGTAAATCTAAGATTACAAGAGCAGTCGGAAGTAAAAGATGTTTAGTAACAGTGCCAACTTCATTTACACTATTTCTAATGATTTTTGAACTATCATTTTTTAAATGATAAGAAAATGGGTTAATTAATATTTGATTCACATATATTGAACATAAAAATATTCTTACATTATGAACTATTTTAGCATTAAACCAGGTTAAAAATATAAGAAATAAATTTTTTAAAGTAAATATTATGGTTATTAAAATAGTTAAATATAAAAGTAATTCAAGTTTATTATCAAAGCTTAAAATGAATTGTTTGATAAAGTTATAATTAAATAAATAGCTATTTTGTTCATTAATAATTAAGTCAATCATTGGCATAATTGACCCAAAAGAAAAAATTTCAACTATGGATCCAATAAAAACAAATATAATCAATAACAAAAATTTTTTTTTTATTTCGTTATCAAGTAATGAAAAAAATTTAATTACCTTTTTAATCATTCTTATTTTCTAATTCTTTTTTTAGCTCTTCGTATTCAGACATTTTTTTTTTCATAAAATTTACAGTTAATTTAGCTTTTTTTGAAATTCCTTTGGGAGTTAAAAGATAAAGGTATTTAATCTTATTTTGATTATTCTTGAAGTTAGTAATTTTAATAAGCCCTTTGAGTTTCAAAGCGTTGATGCAGTAATTTAATTTTCCTAAGCTAAAACCAAGTTGAGCGGCTAATTCTCTTTGAGAAATATTAGGCTTAGATTTTATTTTTCTTAAAATATTAAATTGGTCTAAGTTGTAACTCATAAATCTTTCTTATTAATTAAATACAAAAGTACTTATATTGTTCAATATTTGAACCGTAAAGATAAAAGTAATAAAGAGATTTAAATTATTTTAATGCAAAAGTTCGTATAATGTTCAATATTTGAACAGCATAGACAAAAGTAGCGAAGAGATTTATTTGACAAAACAGCATGATTGGTGATACGAAATATGATTAACACATATGTCTATCACTATAAAATCCCATTCAGGTAAGTATTCTGTTAGGAAAATTAAAAAAATTAATCTAAAAAGTTTAAAAAAGGATAATAATTTTTATATTGTTGATTCTTCGGTCTATAAAATTTTTTTAAAAAAGAAATTAAATAAAAATTTTGTACTAGTCAATTCATCTGAAAAAAACAAAGATTATTTTGAAATAGGCAAAATTATGAAGAAGATAATATTAGTCGGTATAAAAAGAAATTCTAATTTAATTGCTATAGGCGGAGGCATTATTCAAGACATAACAGGGTTTATTGCATCAATTATTTTTAGAGGTATTAGTTGGACTTTTTATCCAACAACATTGCTGGCACAAGGCGACAGTTGTATAGGGGGAAAAACATCAGTAAATTTTGGTATAGCGAAAAATAAATTAGGGAATTTTTATCCACCAAAAAAAATTTATCTATATTCTAATTTTTTAAAAGGGCTGAAAAAAAAAGACATCTTGTCTGGACTTGGTGAACTTGCTCATTATTATTTAATATCAGGTACAAAAGACTGGAAATTATTTAAAAATTATTTAAAGAGTTTTCTTAATAACCCAACTGACTTTACGATTTTAGAAAAAATAGCTTTTAGATCTTTAAAGATTAAGAAAAAGATTATAGAAAAAGATGAGTTTGATACAGGTTTAAGATTAATATTGAATTACGGGCATTCATTTGGGCATGCTATTGAAAAATTGACCAACCATCAAATACCTCATGGCTTAGCAGTTGCTCATGGCATGAATATAGCAAATTTTTTTTCTTACAAACTAAAATTAATGAAATACGATGAATTCAGACATATAGAAAAAATATTAAATGAAATTGTTGACTTAAAGCAAATTAGTAATATGAAAGTTTCAAATTTTGTAAAAATTTTAAAACAAGATAAAAAAAACTTGCGAAATAATTTTAAATTGATTCTTTCTAGGGGTGTGGGAAAAATGATAATAAAAAACATAAATAATAAAAAAGTAGTAACCAAGCTGATGAAAGAATATTTGGCACATGCAAAATAAAGAAACAGTTGTAGTAATAGTTCCTATAAGAGAAAACAGCTCAAGAGTTAAAAAAAAAGTTTTTAAAAAAATTCAAGGCATTCCACTTTATAAAATTACATTAAATAAACTGAAAAAATGCAATTTTGATAAAATATATGTAGACTCTGACAGTAAAGAAATCGAAAAATTTTGTAGATTACAAAATATTGAGTTTATTCAAAGAAAACCTTCTTTATTAACAGATAAGACGAATGGTAATCACTTATTAAATTACCACAGAAAACTAATTGAGGCTGATTATTATTTTCAAATATTTGTTACTTCACCATTAACCAAAATTAAAACTATTAATAATTGTATTTCATACTTAAAAAAAAGTAAGAGACATGACTCAATTTTTACAACAAAAAAAATTAGTACTTTCTTTTGGTTTAAAGACAAACCTGTTAATTACCTTCCTAAAAAATTACCTCGAAGCCAAGATTTAAATCCGCTAATGTTTGAAACAACAGCTTTGTATGGTATTAAAAAAAGTTCTCTTGATAAGTATAAATGTAGAATAGGAGATAGACCCTATTTTTATGAAGTAGACGATTTTGAAGCTGTAGACCTGAATAATAAAAGAGATTTTGAATACTTAGAGTATTTAATTAAAAATGACTTTTCAAAAAGCAACAATATAGTTAAAAAACAAAAAGAGTATTTAAATTTTTATAAAAATTAAATTAATTAAATTATGAATATATTAGAATACGAAATGATTGAATTGCTTAAACCTCTAAAGGAAAAATACGGTGTTTTTGAAATTAAAGCTGAATACGAAAATGAAGGTAGTAGACAAGACGAACTAATGAGACTTAAAGATGTTGCTAATAAATTGGATTTACCAATTATACTAAAAATTGGAGGTGTGGAAGCAGTGACAGATATTTATAATGCCTTAGCATTAGGTGTTAAAGGTATAATCGCACCGATGGCTGAAACAGCATTTGCTGCTGGTAAATTTTTAAATGCCATTGATACATTTGTTCCAGATGACAATGAAAAAGATATAGAGTTTGCGATAAATATTGAAACAATTACTGCATATAAAAATCTTGATGAAATATTAAGTTTAGAAAAACTAAAAATTTTAACTAGCTTAACAGTTGGTAGAGTAGATTTTGGAGGATCGTTAGGTGCTGATAGGAGTTTTGCTAATAGTGATGAGATGTTAAAATATTGCACTGAAATTTTTCAAAAAGCAAAAGGTAAAAATTTAAAGACAGCCTTAGGAGGTGCGATTGCAACAGAGGCAATCGAATTTATTAAGAAACTAAATTCAGATAAATTGATTGATAAATTTGAAACACGTAAATTAGTTTTTCATAAAGATGCTATAAAAAATATTGAAGAAGGTCTACCAATTGGAGTAAAATTTGAGCTTATGTGGCTTAAAAGTAAAAGAAGATACTATCATAGAGTGAGAGATGAAGATGAAAAACGTATACAAATGTTAGAAAAAAGAGTTAAAGATTCAGAATAAGGAATTTAACATTTTTAATTATATAATAAATTTAATATATTTTTTTTTAATTATTTTTTATCGATTAATTCACTAATAAAATTTTTACCATACCCATCATCTACAGCTTTTTGAAAATATTTTTTATTGTCTTCAGTAATTTTTTCAGCTTCTGGAAAGTCCTTTAATAGATCTTGAATGTAAGTTAAGTCTTTGACTGTATTACTTGCTGTAAATTTAAATCCCTTTAAATCTCCTACAAGTAGAGCATCAAAAACTCTATTAAGTCCAGGCGAATTTGCAGAACCCAGTTTAGCAACATTAAATAATTTTTGTAAATCTAATTGAAATTTTTTTGCAGCCTTCACCATATGATTTATTAAAGCAGCATTTCCAAGAGTTAAAAAATTATTTAAAAGTTTTGATTTCGCCCCCATTCCAACAGGTCCAAAATGAAAATAATTTTTACAAAAAAGTTTTAATGTCGGTTCTGCTAATCTAAAGTTATTATCAGTTGCCCCAACAATACCTCCTAAGATACCTTCCTCTGCTTGAACTGGACCTCCCATTACAGGACATTCAATATAATTAATTTTGTTAGATTGATAAATTTTTTCTGTTTCAATTGATCCTGTTTTGTTATGGGTAGTGATGTCAATAATTAAAGTTTTTTCATCTAAAATCTTAGTAAGTTTAAAAGCGATTTCTTTTGCAATAGGTGTATTAGTTACGCATTTAATCAAAACATTTAAATTTTTTTTTTTAAATTCGTCTAAAGTTTTTACTTCTGTTGCTCCTTCCCTTACAATTTTTTCTATTGGTTTTCTATTTTTATTAGCAATCACAAATAGATTGTTGCCTTTATCTAAAATATTTTTAGCTATTCCATAGCCCATGTAGCCAACACCAACAAAACCAATATTGCTCATATGATAAAATTTACATGATAATTGTATATGTGCAAAGGTTATTTGTGAAATACTATTTATCAATTATAAAAAAACAAATTAGTTATTAAATTTTGGAAATAATATTTATGAATTAGAGGCAATAAACTCTAAAATGGCCTATAAAGACTCATATTTAATTCCTTATATCAATAGAATATTTAAAAAAAAATAATAAATCTCAACATGATAATTTTACGTATTTTTTAAATAAATATGGTGAAAATCCAAATTTAGGAGCTGCAACTAGTTTTTACAAAAGTAATGAATTTAAATCAAGATTTTTTATACTGCACACTAATAGAAATTACCTTGTGATTTACAATCAATGTCATGAATTTTATAATGGTTTCAAAGATATTAATTGCCCTAAGGCGTTTTTAGAAAAACAGTAGGTCTACAGAAAACACCTACATAATAATTTATTGAAAAGAGACCAAAAAATGTTAATAAACTTCAATGTTTTTAAGTATAAAAAATAAAATACAAAATAGTAAACTTAACAAAATTCCTTATCCTTATTTAGCAATAAATAATTTTTTACCAAAAAAATATCTTAATTCATTAAATAAAATTTTACCAAGTTATGATGAATTGCAGGGAGATGATCTACTTTACCAAAGTACTTCAAAGACTAAAAAAACAATTTTTCCAAATTCCAAACAATTCAAAAACCTAAACAAAAAAAAAGTTTTTAGAAATTTAAATTTACTATTTAAAAAACTAGAGAGTCCATTGATTAAAAAATTTGAAAAGGAAATTAATACTTTCACCACAATAAATACGAAAAAAACTAAATTAGATTACTCATTTTCTTACTCAGTAATGAAAAAAGGTTATTTAAAAAGTCCTCATATTGATAGAAGAGATCATTTAATACATTGTATTTTTTATCCATATTCAGACCATGTTAAAGGTGGAGATATCCTGATAAATGAGTCAAAAAAAAAGTAAAATATTTTGATATTTTTCCGAATAAACAAGACTTAAAGACTAATAGAAAATTTAAAGTTAAAAACAATTTTTGTATATTTATCCTAAATGTTCCATGGGCATATCATTCGGTGACGAAATATATGAGCAAAAAAGATAGAAAGTATTTTTATATAGCATATGATTTTAACATTCCAAAAAGAAGGGCAAATTACAAAAAATCAAAGAAAGGTTATAATGCCAACTTATTTTGGAAAAATAAAGTGGCCTTAATATCAAAAAATAGGAGAAAAATTTTTTTATCTGAATGAAAATGTCAAACATTAAATTATCGATAGTAATTTTTAGATTTTAAAAAATAAAACAAGTGATATTCTTAAGGAGTGGAATAATTAATCTTTAATAAGATTATAATTTCTGAAAATGAAAAAATATTTTTTTTTTATTAGGGAATTTAATGACTTTGATCATATTGCGCCAATAATTTATTATCTAGCTACAAAGACCAGTTTAAATATATATATTTGTTTTTATAAAAGAGACTTAAGAAATACAAGGCTATTTAAATATTTGAAAAAAAATGTTGGACCAAATTTAAAGGTTTTTTACATACCTCAAGAAAAATTAAGCTTTATTAATAAATTTTTGATAAAAGTAATCAATAAATTATCACGTTTTTTAAAATTAGGAAAAATATTAAATATTGAAAATAAAACTTCAGATAATGATCTTAAAAAATTGTTTAAAATTATAAATGTAAAAGAATGCAACCGTATAATTGTAATTTTTGACAGATATACAAAACCTTTTTTGCAGCAAGTTCAAAACCAACTAAAAGGTATAGATACTGTATTTGTTACATGTCCTCATGGACCAAATACCAATATTAATCGAATGATTTACACGGACCAAATGAAAAAAGGCACAAATTTTAATTATTTGAGAATGGATACCAAAGAACAATTATTAAAGTATTTTCAGTATTATAATTACTTGATCTTTACAGATCATATTGAATTAGAATTTAATAAAAAATATTGCATACCTTTTGAAGACTCTTTATTTGACAAATCAAGAATTAAAGTTTTGGGCTCGATACGTTATTGTAGGGAGTGGTTAGAACATATTGAAAGTTTTACACCAAAGATAGTAAAAAAAGATACTGATAAAATTAAAGTTGTTTTTTTTATGAAAAAGTTTCAGCACAATGTGTTTAAAGATGAAGTTTATAGAACTATGAAATTATTTGCTTCATTTCCAAATATTGATTTTTATATAAAACCTCATACGCGTGGCATGATATTCCCATTAAAAATGAATGCACCAAATATTCATATTTGTTATGAGTCTTACTCTAGTTCTTTAATTAATATTGCAGATGTTATATTTTTTTATGGTGGCACAAGTATTATATTAGAAGCGCTCGCGAAAAAAAAATTTACAGTTTGTCTTGATTACTTAGATGCTAATAAAAACGTATATGATTATTTCAATGCTTGTGAAGTTTTAAAATGTCGAGATGATCTATGTCTTTTTTTAGACTCTGATATTTCTAATCGAAAAGATAATAATAAAACGTCTGGGGAAAAGATTTTAAAAGAAATTGTTTATGCTGGGGACCACTCAGTTTCAGTATCAGATAGATATATAAATTTCTTTGAAAATTTATAATCTTAATAAGTTGCAGAGGTGAGAATCTTCGGAATTTTTAATACTTACGGTCCTTAGAAAACTTTAATAATCTAAAAAAAAGATGGTAAGCATTTATTTCTCATTTATTTAAAAAACTTTTTTAATTTTTTATTTATCTTAATAATTATAATAAATTTGTTAATTTTACTAAAAATTACGTTTAATCTCAAAAATCTAAAAAAAATCTTAAAGATTGGAATATTTGTTTTAATTTTTTTAAAGAAATTAAAAAAATCATTCCTGTAAATTTCAGATTTCCAACGAGGATTTGAATAATCATCCTTGATAATTTTTACATAATTTTCTGATAAATCTCTATTCATCTGAGGGTCGAAATCAACACATTTAGATCTATCTATAAAAAAAACAACGAAATTTGTAAAATATTTTATTGAATATATTTTATCTTTAAGAGAATTTTTTTTTTGCAAACCAGTATATTTATAAATTTTTTTTACTCTACTGTTAATATCATCAATTAAAAACTTTGAATAATTTATAAATGAATATTTGCTAGGATTAAAAAATTTTTTGTTATAACTGGATAGCGAGTCCTCAATCAAAACTATTCCATTATCGTTAATATGCTCAACTGTATTGATTAAAGTTAAAATTTGATTTTCATTGGTATGACCGCCATCATCTAATAAAATATCTATATTTCCAACTTTTGAAAAAAAATCGTCCCAAAATTTTTTTGATGATTGGTCACCAATAAAAATTTCAAAGCCATATTTCTCAAGTTTTTTTGCATCTGGATCAAAGTCAATTCCAATTATTTTTGCAGATGGTCCAAAATAATTTTTCCACATGAAAAGAGAGCCTCCCCATTTAACGCCTACTTCAACAAAGGTAATTTTTTTACCTCTATACTTAGAAAATAACTCCTCATATACTGGGAAGAAAGTGTTGCCTTTACTACTGTGAAGTTTGGATTCTTTAAAATATTTATATATTTCTAGATTTTTGTATTCATCATCCATTAATATCAACAATACTATTTTTTTTAATATTTTTTCTATTCAAAAATTTTTTTCAGTGCATAAATCAAGCCAATTGAGCTATTAGTACTGGTCAGCTACATGCGTTACCGCACTTCCACACCCAGCCTATCAACGT
>MDTG01337666.1_pt1 | contig 12073 bp, 13 predicted proteins | sample 811421 | NCBI WGS metagenome assembly MDTG01 (sample SAMN05326645, study PRJNA326480) | marine metagenome | isolation source: seawater | place: Pacific Ocean: South East | collected 2011 | reverse complement strand
GCTGCAGTCAAAGTAGTCTTCCCGTGGTCAACGTGACCAATCGTGCCAATGTTGCAGTGCGGCTTAATCCGCTCAAACTTTTCCTTCGCCATGATTGTTGCCTTTTTTAAGGGGCATCTGCCCGATCTGCTTCTCTGCGGCGATGTATTGTGTTGTGACTAAAAAATCAAGCTCCGATAGCGTAGCTAAACACCCCAGATCACCAACATTTTTTGACGCAGCTTGTCTTTATTTTCAATCATCAAGTTAATTATTACTTCCGGCCGAGTTTTGGCCCAAGCTTTTCTTAACAACCAGATTTCTTAACATTTAAACTCTGTATTCACCCAGTGCTTCCCTCTATTCGTTCATTGATTGGTTCGATCCAGAACTATCCAATATTGTCGCGCAAATTAATTTATTGAAGTTTACAAAGTAAATAATAAAAGTGAATTGCTTCCAGTACACTTCTCTAGGATCACACTTTAACTTTGCCTATAAACATAGGTAGCCCAACAGCAAATGCTTGATCTCTTCAGTGTTCGAGCTCTAATAAATGACAAAAGGGATAATTTATGACGCTTGCACCACGCGCCTGGGTTCCTTCGAGAACTCAAAATTTAGTCCAAAAAATTACAAAAAAAATTACAAAATCAACATCTCAAAAATTACTGGACCGAATTGAGAGCTTAGCGGTGGAAAACAGGCGCATTCACGAGCGCGAGTGTTTTAATCTTAATCCTGCAACGAATGTGATGAATCCCCGTGCCGAAGCTCTACTGTCTTCCCGTATTGGGTCACGTCCATCGCTCGGGTATCCCGGTAATAAATATGAAATGGGTTTAGAGGCCATTGAGGAAATTGAAGTGATAACGGCAGCGCTTTGCGCAGAGGTGTTCGATGCAAAATTCGCCGAAATTCGCGTTCCGTCTGGAGCGATTGCAAACCTTTATGGTTTTATGGCGACATGTTCACCTGGAGACAAAATTATTGTTCCGCCAACCTCAATAGGGGGCCATGTAACGCATCATATCAGTGGCTGTGCAGGTCTATATGGGTTGCAGGTTATTGAAGCACCATTTGACGTTGAGAGATTTAGCGTTGATTTAAACGGACTTGAAACTTTGGCCTTAGCGGAAAATCCTAAGTTAATCACAATCGGTGGAAGCCTTAACCTTTTTGAACACCCGGTCAAAGATATAAGGTCTATCGCAGATCGTGTGGGCGCCAAAGTCTTGTTTGATGCAGCTCACCAATGCGGGATAATTGCAGGAAAAGCGTGGACAAACCCTTTAAACATAGGAGCGCATTTTATGACCATGAGTACTTACAAAAGTCTTGCTGGGCCTGCTGGAGGCCTTATTGTGACTAATGATGACAATATAGCTGAAAGCTTAGAGCGAATTGCCTTTCCCGGGATGACAGCAAATTTTGATGCGGCCAAATCCGCAGCATTGGCTGTTACCATGTTGGATTGGCGGGACTATGGCGAAGCTTACGCGATGGAAATGATCAAGCTTTCAAAATCGTTAGCAACGGCTTTGGACCGGCTTGGAGTGGCCATTTTCAGTGGATCGGACGGCTTTACACAGTCACACCAATTTGCAGCTTTGGCGGAGCCCTACGGTGGTGGACAAGCTGCGTCCAAAATTTTGCGCGCTGCAGGATTTCTTGCCTGTGGAATTGAGCTCCCCTTGAACATGGTCAATGGCGACCTGAACGGGTTGCGTATCGGCACGCCCGAGCTAGTACGTTGGGGAGTTAAATGTTTTCACGCCGATCAATTAGCTAAACTTATTGCAAGAGCGCTAAAAGGAGAACCGACCTTATCAGAGGTCTCTGCCTGGCGAAAGGACTTTAATAACCTACATTTTCTCCACTGATCTAATTCTCAATTGATAGCGACAGCTATCACATCTTCGTCAATGAAAGGCACATATTTTTCGAAATTTTCCGCAAACATATTTACCAATTTCGCAGCTTGAGCATCATAGGCCTGAGAATCTCCCCACGTGGTGCGAGGGTCAAGTAGACTTCCATCGACCTGTGGAACATAAACGGGTACCTGAAAACCAAAATTTGGGTCAATCCGAAATTCTGCCTCTGATATCTTTCCGGTGAGTGCTGCATTCAAAAGCGCCCGCGTAGCTTTGATCGGCATGCGTGATCCTATGCCGTAAGCGCCTCCAGTCCAGCCAGTATTAACGAGCCAGCAGGTGGCCCCATGCCGCGCTATTTTTTCACGAAGGATTGTCCCGTAAACTTCTGGCCTACGTGGCATAAAGGGGGCACCAAAACAGGTGGAAAATGTTGGCTCTGGCTCTGTCACACCGCGCTCTGTACCGGCTACTTTAGAGGTGAATCCCGAAAGGAAATGGTACATAGCTTGCGCAGGTGTAAGTCGTGCTATGGGCGGCAAGACGCCAAAGGCATCACATGTGAGCATAATTATATGTTTTGGATGAGCACCAAGCGCGGTTTTAGATGCATTTGAAATATAATCAAGCGGGTATGCGCAGCGCATATTTGCGGTCAAGCTAACGTTATCAAAATCCAATTCTTTAGTTTCAGGGTCGAAAACCATGTTTTCAATAACCGTGGCAAATCTTGACGTTGTCGCAAAAATTTCTGGCTCGGCATCTTCACTCAAACTTACTGTTTTTGCATAGCAACCGCCTTCGAAATTAAAAGTACCTCGGTCAGACCAACCATGTTCATCGTCACCAATGAGTGTTCGCATTGGATCAGCGGAAAGCGTAGTTTTTCCCGTTCCCGAAAGGCCAAAATATACTGCCGTATCTACTGGATTGCCATGGGAATGGTTCGCGGAACAATGCATTGGCATGACTCCAAGTTCGGGCAAGAGGTAGTTGAGAAGCGTAAATACTGATTTCTTGTTTTCACCAGCGTATTCTGTCCCGCAAATAAGGATCAACTTACGTTCAAAATTTATCACAATGATCGTAGATGACCGGCAATGATAACGACTCGGGTCAGCGCAAAAGCTTGGGCAGTTTATTACCAAATAATCGGAAACAAAATTGTCAAGAGCCTCGCGCGCTGGCCGACGTAAGAGATGCCGGATAAAGAGATTATGCCAAGCCAATTCAGTTACTAGCCGGATATTCACTGAAAGCTCAGGGTCGGCTCCAGCGTATAGATCCTGAACGAATTGGTCCCGGCCTTTCATGTGAGCCAGCATGTCCTTATAAAGTTTATCAAAATCCGTAGCAGACATTTTCGCATTATTATCCCACCAGATATAATCTCTTACATCTGGGGTATCTACCACGTATTTGTCTTTTGGGGACCGGCCCGTAAATTTTCCGGTTGTAACCAAAAGGGCCCCACCTATACCAAGTCGGCCTTCTCTTCTTTCGAGGGCTGCGCTTACAAGGTCAGGTTCCATGTAGTTGTAGTAGACATTTCCTAAGCCGCAAATTCCCTGGTTTTCTAAAAGATGGTGCGGATTAACCCGTCCAAATGTCATACTGTAACTCCACTTTTTTAACGAAGTGCTAATGGTTAGAAACAGCCCAAAATTTATCGGCTGCCTCAAATTTAAGCCAAATCACCAAGCCATAAGGGATCTTTAACACCTTCCAAATAGGGTTGAACAGAGGGCCTTGAACCGTTAGCGCAACCAAATCACCGAATATACGCTTTAATTGCCAATCTGGAACGAAAACAGTTTAAGAGACTAATAATCATTAAACATTGTGTGTAAAAAGCTAAAATTTGAGTTCTGACCATAACGATTCGTTATTTAATATTGAATAACTTATTTCTAAAAAGCTAAAAAACCCATATACCTAGAAACTATACGGATACTAGATATGTCGATTTTAGCTAATCTAAGCGTAAATGAAATTAACTTAACATCTGTTCTAAAAACCCGCGTATTAAAGGGATTCCAACTTAAAATAGACAACCCATTTTTGATCAAAATACTTGAGATAAGACTTCATTTATGTGAAGCAACAACAAAAACGCCGTTCACCAGAATTCTATTAACTTTTTCCTTTTAGGTGCAACGTTGCCACAAGATATATTAAACAACTCAACAAAGCTTGTACATGCAAACTGCATATCAATTAATGGTTGTGGGGTTCTAATCCTTGGACCATCGGGATCCGGTAAATCTAGTTTATCACTAAAACTCATCGGATTGGGTGGGCAATTGGTTGCCGATGATAAAACTATCCTAAAAAGAAAAAAAAAATCAGTCCTGGCTAGTTGTCCAACCGCCATAAGGGGACAAATAGAGGCACGCGGGATAGGCATCTTGCAGATGCCGACAATTGCAGTCGTAAAACTACTACTTGCCGTAGATTTGGGAACCCAAACTGATGAACGTCTTCCGACCCACGAAAACTATTCAATATTTGGTATCAATCTAAGACGAATATATCGATCACGTCTAGACGCTTTCCCAGAAGCAATCTATTACAGAGTAATAAATAACGACTTGTATAAGCCATGGCACCATCAGACATCATGAGCTTTTCTACTAATGCAAAACTTGTTCTCGTCACTGGCCCTTCCGGGGCAGGGCGCTCAACCGCAATAAATGCGCTAGAAGATTTAGGTTATGAGGCAATAGACAACCTACCAATTTCCTTGGTTAGTCACGTGGCCAATCCAGAAGTAATGCAAAAACCACTAGCGATTGGTTTGGACAGCCGCAATCGCGACTTTTCAACACAGTGGGTTCTAAACCTGCTGATGGAATTAGCGCTTATAAAAAATTTGCAAAGCGAATTGCTATTCCTGACATGTGAACAAAAGGTTCTTTTATTGCGATACTCTGAAACTCGAAGACGTCATCCTTTAGCGCCAGCAGAAACACCGCTGGTCGGGATTGAACGCGAATTTGATCTTTTGGCCCCGATTCAAGCCATGGCAAACGTCTTGATTGATACATCCGAATTTACGCCACATGACTTGAAATCTGAAGTTAGAAAGTGTTTTTCCAGTAAAGGAGTTAAGAGGCTTGCCGTTTCGGTACATTCCTTCTCCTATAAAAGAGGTCTGCCAAACGGCGTTGATACGCTTATCGATTGTAGATTTTTAAACAACCCCTACTGGCAACCCGCTCTACGCAATCAAAATGGACAAAGTGAGGCAGTCCAGTCGTATGTTAAGGAAGATAAGCGATTCGACTTATTCTTTTCAAAAACCTTGGATTTGATCAAATATTTGCTACCAGCTTATGAGGCAGAGGGCAAAAGCCACTTTTCGATTGGCTTTGGATGCACTGGGGGTAGGCACAGATCTGTCGCTGTCGCAGAATTAATCCGGGAAGCCCTTGCACAAACTGCCTGGCAAGTGTCAATAAGGCACAGAGAAATGGAAATTAAGCAACTTTGATCAGAATGTCTGATCATCTGTGATTGAGGGTGAAAAGCGTGATAGGCATTGTTATTGTCGCGCATGGCGGGCTGTCTCGGGAATATTTGGCGGCTGTTGAACATGTGGTGGGCAAACAAAGCGGTATTATCGCAGTGACAATCGAACCCATTCACGACCGGCGGAAGAAAGAGGAAGAAATCTGTAATGCAGCCAACGCAGTTGATATCGGTAATGGGGTTGTTATTGTAACGGATATGTTCGGCAGTAGCCCTTCAAACCTGTCAATGCTCGCCTGCGAACCACAAAACCGGAAAATCCTATATGGTGTTAACCTTCCGATGCTGATAAAGCTTGCGAAATGCCGGAGAAACGGCATGGAACAAGCAGTTGAAACAGCGTTGGATGCCGGGCGCAAGTATATTGATTATTACGATGGTCTAAGCTGATGACACAGAAAATCATAAGAAGTCTGGCCATTTTAAACGAAAAAGGTTTGCATGCTCGGGCGTCTGCAAAATTTGTTGAGACTGTGGAAAAATTTGATGCCACCGCTCAAATATGGAAAGATGGTTTAGATGCGTCTGGTGACAGTATAATGGGCCTTTTGATGCTAGCAGCATCCAAGGGAACTTCCATCGAAGTCGAGACAGACGGCAAGCAAGCAATTGAACTTGCAGACGCACTTGAGGCTTTGTTCGACAATCGCTTTGGCGAAGAACGCTAACGTTATAGGATCACATGCAATTATGGAAGGGACGCCAGTTCATTCACCGACAAAAACTTCTCAGGAAAAAGACTTAATTCCCCTTGATGTACAGCCTTATGACAAAAGTAAGCTATCGTACGCAAGTACCTTCGAAAACTCTTTCCAGCGACTAGTTATTCAGACTATGGAGCTTTTGACTGCACGCTTGCGAATATTGCGTCGCGTTCGTAGGTTTGAGGCTCAGGGTGTTCCATTCGGCCAGCCATTCTGGAAACAGGCACTGGACAACATGGGAATTAGGCTCCTCACCCCGCAGGAACAAATAGCGCGTATTCCCAGAGAAGGCCCTTTGGTGATTACTTCAAATCATCCCCATGGGTTGGTTGACGGCATGATTCTTGGCGAATTAATAGGTCGCGTCCGTACAGACTATAAAATACTGACACGCTCCCTACTTACCGGGGTAGCGGAAATTGATCAATTCATGATCCCGGTACCTTTTCCACATGAACCAGATGCCCTAGAAAAAAATCTTTTGATGCGTAAACAAGCGATGGATCATCTGAAAAACGGCGGTGCAGTTGCAATTTTTCCATCCGGCACTGTGGCAGCATCCGAAACAATGTTCGGACCCATCATTGAGCGAGATTGGAACCCTTTTACTTCAAAAATGATACAGCGTTCAAAAGCTGACGTGCTGCCAATTTTTTTCCCAGGTGCAAACTCTCGATTGTACCAAATCGCAAATCAGATTTCAGCGACTTTACGTCAAGGGTTGCTACTTTATGAAATTGCGCATGCATTTAACAGACCGCAGTCGCCCGTTGTCGGTCACGTGATCAAGAGCGAGAAACTTACAGAATGGTCTAACAACCCACGAGGGTTTATGTCTTGGCTGCGTGCAGAGACCCTTAACCTAAAAATGGATCTTAACGGGTAGGCTGAGGAACCTCACATCGATAATCATAAAATCCTCGCTCAGTTTTCCGACCGAGCCAACCGGCTTCGACATATTTTGTAAGCAAAGGACATGGGCGATATTTTGTATCGGCAAGTCCATCGTGGAGCACGTTCATAATAGAAAGACATGTATCAAGTCCGATAAAATCAGCAAGTTCGAGTGGTCCCATAGGGTGATTAGCTCCAAGACGCATCGATTGATCAATAGACCTAACGGAACCGACACCCTCGTAAAGCGTATAAACGGCTTCATTGATCATCGGCATAAGGATTCGATTAACAATAAATGCCGGAAAGTCTTCAGCTCTGGCTGCAGTTTTGCCTAAATTTCCCACGACCTCAAGGCAGGTGTCATAGGTTTCCTGATCGGTCGCAATACCACGTATAAGCTCAACCAATTGCATCATTGGCACAGGATTCATAAAATGAAAGCCTAAGAATTTTTCTGGCCGATCTGTTCGACTTGCGAGCCGCGTTATGGAAATAGAAGATGTGTTTGACGTCAAAATTGTGTCCACTTTTATATGCGGCAGCAGACTGTCAAATATCTTCTGCTTGATCCGCTCATCTTCTGTTGCAGCCTCAATAACCAAATCACTGTCCCCGAGGTTTCCTATATCAATTGTTCTGTGGATGCGTTTCAATGCGGCTATTTGATCTTCTTCACTAATCTTTCCGGCCTTAAACTGGCGAAACATATTCTTTTGAATGACCGCTTGGGAGGCTTCAAGTGTGTCAGGGTTAATGTCATTGAGCTTCACTTCATATCCGGCGAGGGCCATCACATGGGCGATTCCATTACCCATTTGGCCTGCTCCGATGACTCCAACTTTCGACACTTTCATGATGCGTTTTCCTGTCTAGGTTAAGCTTACCTTATCAACCCGCTCCCAGCAGGTGCAAGGGCTTGCGCCAAAAGTTGACAAAGATGCAGAGAACCCTGAAAAAATCTTATTTAATAAAGGAGACCTAAATTTTTGTCTGTTGGACTCCTTCTTTAATGTTTCTCGACTAAGCGAGCTTGTCAGTCAGCTCGGGAACAGCTTCAAAGAGATCAGCTACCAATCCGAAATCAGCCACCTGAAAGATTGGAGCTTCTTCGTCTTTATTGATTGCAACGATCACTTTACTGTCTTTCATACCCGCAAGGTGTTGAATTGCGCCTGAAATACCAACAGCAACATAAAGATCAGGGGCAACCACTTTACCAGTCTGACCAACTTGCCAATCGTTTGGTGCATAACCACTGTCAACTGCGGCACGGGATGCACCAACAGCCGCGTTCAACCTATCTGCCAGCTTCTCGATGATCGTAAAATCTTCTTCACTGCCAACACCACGACCACCAGAAACGACAACACCTGCCGAAGTTAATTCCGGCCGATCACTTTCTGCAACCTTATCTTCTAACCATTCAGAAAGTGCTGGGTTTTCAGAAGTTGTAATGGTCTCAACCGATGCTGCACCACCCATACCTGCCGCTTCAAAATTAGAAGTCCTAATTGATACCACTTTCTTAGAATCGAAAGATTCTACCGTTTGGATCGCATTACCCGCGTAGATTGGACGCTCAAATGTATTTGAGTTAACGACAGCTGTAATATCAGTGATCACCATGGCATCTAACAATGCAGCAGCGCGCGGAAGAATGTTTTTCGCCGAGTTCGTGGCAGGAGCCATTATGTGTTCATATTCATCCGCCAATGATACCAAGAGAGCAGCAATTGGTTCTGCCAATCCATTACCATATGCCACATCATCCGCACAAAGCACTTTAGAAACACCACTGATAGTTGCCGCGGATTCAGCTGCGCCAGAGCAACCAGAAGAAGCGCAAAGCACCGTAACATCACCTAGAGATTTTGCCGCTGTCACCGATTTTGCGGTTGCATCCAGCGCAAGTTCTGCACCATTAATTTCTGCTAATAGAAGGACTGCCATTAAACTGCTCCCACTTCTTTAAGTTTTTCAACAAGCTCATCCACCGAGCCCACTTTAATGCCTGAAGCGCGCGATTCAGGCTCGCTAGTATTAACTATCGCCAACCGCGGCCTCACATCAATGCCATAATCTTCTGCTGTTTTCTGTTCTAGTGGCTTCTTTTTCGCCTTCATAATATTTGGCAGGGAAGCATAGCGCGGTTCGTTCAAACGAAGATCAACAGTTACAATAGCTGGCATTTTTACCTTTATAGTTTGAAGACCACCATCAACTTCTCTTGTTACTATAGCACTTTCGCCCTCAACTGATAACTCTGACGCGAACGTAGCTTGAGACCAGCCCAATAGAGCCGATAGCATTTGGCCTGTTGCGTTCAAATCATTGTCAATCGCCTGCTTGCCGCAAAGCACAAGTTTGGGTTGCTCTTCTTCAACGATACATTTGAGAATTTTTGCCACTGCAAGAGGTTCAATATCGGTATGCACATCATCTGCTGCTTTTACGAGTATTGCACGGTCGGCCCCCATGGCCAAGGCAGTTCTTAGCGTTTCTTGTGCCTTCTCAACACCCACTGATACCGCAACGATTTCATCCGCTTTTCCAGCCTCTTTCAAGCGGATCGCTTCTTCTACAGCAATTTCGTCAAATGGGTTCATCGACATCTTTACGTTTGCCAGGTCAACACCGCTGCCATCGCCTTTAACCCGAACCTTAACGTTATAGTCGATTACACGTTTGACCAGTACAAGAACCTTCATCTCCACTAATCTCCTTTTTTAATCGTTTCTTCCGAGTCACTCTTAACTTTTCCTGGTCTCATATAGGTTTGTTTCAGGTAGAAACAGGGTAAAATCGTCACAAGAGCATCCAAGGACGTCGTGTGACTGTTAATAGTATAGCATTTCTTCGAATTACTAGGCTAACGATTTGCACCTGGCACCCAGAGCACATCATCTTTACCATCATTATTTGCTACTCTTGCCGCCACGAAGAACCAGTCACTCAATCGGTTCAAATACTTCAAGGCTTCCACATTTATGGTTTCTATGGTGGCGAGTTCGACACAAAGTCGTTCAGCACGGCGTGCCACGGTCCGACACATGTGCAATTGCGCGGAAAGGGCCGACCCTCCAGGTAAAATAAAACTTCGCAAGGGTTCCAGCTCGGCGTTCATGTAGTCTATTTCCGCCTCAAGGCGCAAAACTTGGGCAGTAATTATTCTCAGCGGAGGATAGGTCGCCTCGCCATCTCCCTCCATATCCGGACGGCACAAATCAGCGCCGAGATCAAACAGATCATTTTGAATTCGCGAAAGCATTTCATCGAATTCGCTGCCGCTGTGTAAACGCGCCAGCCCAACGACTGAATTCAACTCATCGGATGTTCCATAGACATTTACCCGTAATGAATTTTTTACAACTCGCGATCCATCTCCCAGAGCGGTTTCTCCTGCATCGCCTGTTTTCGTGTAAATTTTGTTGAGTACAATCAAGTTATTCTCCTCCAGGCATTATAAGCACAAATAATAAAATCAAAACTACAGCAACAAATTGCGCCAATATGCGGAGTCGCATCAGCTTATTAGCATATTTGCGATTAAATTCCCCTCCCCGGCCGAAACCTCCAATGCCAATCATCAAGATTATTGCGACTGTTGCCATCGCAAGGACTACAAGTATAAATAATGGATCATCGGCCATTTTGTTTCACATTCTTTCGTCTTCGGATCAATATTTAACTCGTTTTCCGAAATTTTCGACCATAAATTAGCACCCGCCGCTATTTCACTTAAAGACTTTTTTCAATCAAATAATCTAACCATCTGGTAGGAAGAACACGGCTCAAAAAATTCATGGTGTAAGTTGGAATGGTAACAAAATAACATGGGTTGGGGTTCGTTGCTTCAAGGGCTTTAATAAGTTTTCTCGTAACTGCTGAGGGCGGCAGCTCAAAGTAGTCCCGATCCTTATTTTCATATAACCTGCCAAGTAGGCGATTTTGGTATTGTGCTGCCCTAGGGGAGGATTTCCAATCAATCCACTTTTCAAAATGTCGGAGGGAGTTTTCGCGAATTTTGGTTTTAATTGGACCGGGTTGGATCAAAATTACTCGAATAGGTGTATCTTTCATCTCAATCCTTAGAGTGTGGGTAAGACCCTCGAGAGCGAATTTACTGGCCACATAGGAACCCCGCCAAGGCATCACAACCATCCCTAAAACAGACGAGCAGTTGATGATCCGTCCATAGCCCTGCTGTCGCATAACTGCAATAATTTTTTTAGTTAAGTAATGATAACCAAAAAAATTAGTTTCAAAAACAGACCTTAAAGCATCTGTTGGCAAATCTTCCACAGCACCCGGGCAAGCAAAAGCCCCATTGTTAAATAAAGCATTTAACCGCCCCTGCGTCACATTCAAAACACTCTGAATAGCCTGATCCATTGAAGCTTCGTTCGTGTAGTCCAATACGAAAGAGTAAAAACCTTCTGAGCGTAATTTGTTTACATCAGTTTCCCGACGACATGTCGCAAAAACTTCCCATCCACGGGATTTCAACCCGTGGGCTGCGTCATACCCTATGCCCGATGAACATCCAGTTAAGAGAATTGATTTTCGTTTCATATAAATATGTCCTATCAGACACTCTTATTCGCACGCCTCGTTATCCGTGACAATTAACTGATTATCATTTATTGAAGCGAATTACTTTATAGGGCAGCTTTACGAGAGAAATATCAGAGAGTATCACACAACATATGACTGATTTGAAGGACGAGCCCAATATTGGCACTATCACAGCAGAACCTTTAAGGCGGGCAATTGGAGAACGATATCTAACCTATGCTCTCTCTACAATTATGGACAGAGCATTGCCAGACGCACGGGATGGGCTGAAACCTGTCCACCGTCGTATTCTTTATTCCATGCGGGAACTACGGCTGAGCCCAACAGGTGGGTTTCGTAAATCCGCTAAAATAAGTGGCGATGTCATGGGCAACTACCATCCTCATGGTGAAGCAGCCATTTATGATGCCATGGCTCGCCTGGCACAAGACTTTAGTGTCCGCTACCCATTGGTCGATGGTCAAGGAAATTTTGGCAACATAGACGGCGATAATCCAGCAGCGAGTAGAT
>MDTG01171744.1_pt1 | contig 12073 bp, 13 predicted proteins | sample 811421 | NCBI WGS metagenome assembly MDTG01 (sample SAMN05326645, study PRJNA326480) | marine metagenome | isolation source: seawater | place: Pacific Ocean: South East | collected 2011 | reverse complement strand
GGCATGGGGACCGAACTGGTTACCCTCATTATTCCGCCCGATAAAGCCATTCATGATGTTCGCCAACAATTGGCCCAAGAGATTGGACAAGCTTCCAACATTAAGTCAAAGCAAACTAAGAAACATGTATCGGATGCAATCGAGTCTGCAGCCTCTGCAATCAACAATATGCGAGAAACTCCAGAACATGGAATTGCCATCTTCACAGGTCATGTGATTGTTGGCAACAACAAAACCCGTATGACAACCATCGTTTTGGACGATCCTCCGGAGCCATTCCGTTCATTCCGCTATCGATGTGATAGTACCTTTGAGGTGACCCAGTTAGAGGACATGCTCATCGACAAAACCTGCTATGGTATTTTTGTGATTGATCGAGGAGAAGCAGCATATGGATTGGCAAGTGGGAAATCGGTTCATTGCCAAGAAGAGATGCAGTCTAATATCATGGGTAAACACCGGCAGGGTGGACAATCTGCTCAACGTTTTGAGCGTCTGATAGAAGAGCATGCTCACAAATTCTTCAAGAGAGCAGCAGAGCATGCAAGTGATTACTGGCTAGGAATGATTGAGAATATGGAAGGTATCATCATCGGAGGACCAGGGGCGACCAAAGATCAAGTTTTGAAAGGTGAATTCTTTCATCACGAAATTGCCAAATTGGTACGCAAACCAACCTTCGATGTCGGTTACTCAAATGAGTCAGGTTTGCGAGAATTGGTACAACGTGCAGGTGGACTAATGCACGAAATTGAATTGGATGCTGAACGACAATTGGTCGATCAATTCTTGGCTGAAATTATGAAACAACATCCCAAAGCGACCTATGGTGAAATGATGATCCGAAGTGCGCTTGAGCAGGGTGCAGTTGACACCTTGTTGTTATCTGAAGGCCTACGTAAGATTCGTCAGGGCTATGTTTGCAGACAATGTCAACACCAGTGGCAAATCACTGCCGACCGTTTGGTTGAAATCCCGCCATGTTCCTCTTGCAATGCAGCCTCTGACCAAGTTCGAGAAGACCCTGATAACACGGTTTCATTGATGGATGAACTCACCACACTGGCGGGCCATTCTTCAAGTAAAGTCAAACTTATTTCAATGGATACCGAAGAAGGTGCCACACTGATGGAGGCATTTGCGGGGCTCGGGGCATTGTTACGATATCCATGGAGTTGATTGGATGCAGGCGATGATTGACGAAGTCCTTCCTTCGATGGAGAAGGCGATGCAAGCCGTAGGAGTGGAAGGTGATTTTTGGCGTAACATGTTGTCTCGTTCGAAGGAGGCAAGCCAAGGTGATCTTGCACTACCCTGTTTCCCTTTCGCCAAGCAACTCGGCTGTGCACCCGACGAAGTGGCCAGGAAAATCGCAGATGCAATCGAATTAGAGATTGGAGAAGCGGTTGCAGTTGGCCCCTACGTCAACATTCGTGCATCAATTGATTGGCTGGCAAATCAAATTCATCAGCAACCTGAACCTAAGGGTTCGATTCTCATCGAGCATACATCTGCAAATCCAAACGGTCCTTTCCATGTTGGTCGTGCAAGAAATGCGGTCTTGGGCGACACCTTCGTTCGTTTACACAGAGCCGCAGGTTACGATGTCACTGCTGAATACTATGTAGATGACATGGGGAAACAGGTCGGTATCCTTTGCTGGGCACTTGAGAATTTAGATGAAGACCGAGTTGATCAATTACTTGAGGAGGGTGAAATCGTATCCGAACCGTCCCCGCATTCAGACAAACTAGACCATGCTCGTGTGAAATGGTATCAGGCTGCAAATTTGCTCAAGGCACAGGATTCCTCTGTCGATACTGGAGTCACCGAATTGGTCCAACTGAGTGAAGAGGCCGATGCAGATGTACTTCACCGATTTGAATCAGCTTACCAACCGGTATTGGATGGGATGCTGGAAACATTAGGTCGAATGGGTATTCGATTCGATTCCTTCACCAAAGAATCACGATTCATTGTCGATGGTAGTGTTGAGACGCTGATGGAAAAGTTGCAGTCTTCTGAATTGCATGGGGTTGCTGATAACGGAGCACATTTCCTCGAATTGGAAAGCAAAGGCGTCAAAGGAAAATCTACCAAATTTTTCTATAGAAGAGGAGATGGTAGCAGTCTGTATGCGACACGCGACCTGGCCTATCACGAATTCAAATGGACTCAGTCTGATTGTCTTTTGAATATCCTTGGTGAGGATCACAAATTACAATCTAAACAAGTTGGAATTGCCTTGGATGAGTTGAACATCCAACCCCCAGAAGTCGTATTTTATGCATTCACTAAATTGGCAGATGGTAAGATGAGTACTCGTCGAGGAAATGTCGTCTACATGGACGACTTACTAGATGAGGCACAGTCTCGTGCGCTGGAAACAGTTCGAGAAAGTAAGCCGGACCTGCCAGAGCAGAAATTGGTAGAAATCGCTGAAGCAGTTGGTATTAGTGCCACTCGATTCAATATCGCTAGAATCTCTCCCGAGAAGGGGATAACATTCCGATGGTCCGATGCTCTGAGCCTAGAAGCCGATAGTGCCCCTTTCATCATGTACAGTTATGCACGCGCCTGTTCGATTCAACGAAAGGCGGGTGAAGTCGATGAAGGATACATCCTCGATCCGAAATCACTGGACGGGTCTGCGGCTGATTTGATTCGTCGTTTGGCCTATATGAACGATGAATTACAAACGGCAATTGATTCTCGCGCCCCACACACATTCTGTGCATGGTTGAGTGCTTTGGCTGTGGATTACAATCGATTCTATCGAGATAATTACGTCATTGATGAAGACGGAGTCAATCATCGGAATCTCTACATCAGTGAATTGGCCAGAGATCATCTCCGTCGCGGATGCGAGGCGGTAGGAATCATTCCTATCGAAGAAATGTAATCTTGTTTTATAATCGCAGGGTAAGTATTTGTGAATGTTGAACAACGGCTTGCCGATGGCACTGGAAGGAATGGGCCCCCTTATCCCCTACTATTGGGACAAATTTACCCAAATTAATTTTCAGACAGGAGATACACTTGGATTGACTTACATCATTTGTTTTCTTTCTATTCTGACTCTGATTGTTCTATGTTTCTTGGCCGTGCTAATCATCAAAGCTCGGAGCCATGCACCGGAAAATCGTTTCATGGCGATTCTCCTACTTGCCGAAGGATACCGCGTAATGGCTTCTTGGTACAACACGTATCCTTTCGGTGCTGAGATGTTACCGGTCATGGAGTACTATCGGGTGGGATGGTATTTCTGCTCTCTGTTGTGTTTATTCATGTACCTCTCGACGGTATCTTTCTACCCGCCCAAGCGTTTAGAATTCATGGCCAATGACAAAATTCGAAACAACCTGTGGTGGGCACTTCCAGTAATCACAGCGATCATTATTGCGGCTTTAGTATCTTCAAGCGGTAGTGTTGTCGACGCCTTTGGTGGCAACTACCATATTGAATGTAAATCGGTTGATGAAGATGTGATACTTACGTCGACACCTGGTTCACCTCCAATCGAAGCGGGTTGTGTCGACACAGAGGAAACCTTCCCATATTCGTGGTTTGTACCTGGCAGTTCACCAGCGGGCAAATTTTTGCTACTCGCTCCTCCCCTCTCAGCTATTCTTGCTGCGTTCCTAATGCGCAGTGCATGGCATCGATTTGATGAAGAAGATGGAATGGAATATCAAGCAAATGAAGCTCGTTCACTCTTCATTGGATTCGCTGGAAAAGCGACAATCAAGGGCATCATGGTCATGTCGATCGTTTACTTGACCGCACGATTTGGCGATTTCAATTTGGCTGATTTGGCTTCGATTGATGGCGACCTCTTGCCAATCTATCTGTATTGTCTATACGGATTTATGTTCAGTATTTTACTCACGGGGATGTTCGAAGGATTCATGTTCAGTTATGCGATTCTCAAGAATGATATTCTTGGCATCGATGAGCAACTTCGGCGTAGTATGTCATGGGGCGTTTTTGGTATCACTGGGGCCGTGGCGATTCTCATTGTCGCTGAATTATTGGAAGGATTCATCCCATACGGTGGTGTTGCGAGTGCGCTGGTCGTAGGTGTTCCTTTGACTGTAATGCGCAAACCGATTTACAACACTATCAACATCATCGTTGTCATCTTAATGCCGGAAGCTTTCACCAAAGAAGAGCAAAGTTACATTGAGGCTTATTCAATGGTTATGGATGATGGTATACTTACGGAAAATGAGCGAAAGTTACTAACTCTGCAAGCCAAAAATCTCGGATTGGATGAAGTCCGTGTAGAATATCTAGAATCATGGTATGCAGAATCCCTGAATACATCTGAAGAAGAGGAATAGTTACTCTTCTTCGAGAATTTCCTCGACAACTTCTCCAGCGCCAAAGATTGAACCCACAATGGCTGAAATCCACCCTGGCATACCATCACTCAGTGGTTTCATCTGACTCGGAGTCAAGTTTCCGTTGTTGGATTGTTTGTCGCTCTGAATCTTGTTTGTTCAACCATGCATCTCGAGACAGCATTTGGTTACTTTTCCCGGCTGAGGCAGCACTGCCTCTCATGGCAACAAGGCCTTTGTAGGCCTGCTTGAAATTCTCAGCCCGTTTATTCCAGTTGGCCGCGGGCCAACCACAATCCCATCGATTAGGGTCGTAGGCATTCTGCTCAATCCAAGCATTGCACCTAGATGTGTAACATCGCGCTTTCTCGTCATCTCCTTCAATCCAGAAGGATAATTCATCACAAACCGGACAATTGTTACGATCAAAAGAAGCCAGGATAAACGAGCCTTCTTCTCCAACAAAATCAATCTCCCACGCGGTGATGTTACCATGTACGACGTCGGTTGAACCCGCCTTGGAGAGAAATGCTCGCATGACATCCCATGCATCTTGTTCGGTGGAAAAGACCCCTAGTTGGGTTTTCTCTCCACCTGGCGTGGCCACGGTCGGCACATACACCTGCTTGCGCGGCTCCTCCATGCCACTCGTCTCATTTGAGGGCGAATGAAGGCATCGCTGTTTTGTCGTCAATTAATCGCATCTTCAATCCGTTCGCGAGTTGCCGCACGAACCACCTGCTTGAGTTCACCTTCGGCGAAGATACCCGCAAAAGGCAAGATATCTACTGAGGCAGCGAATAATGGAAAACGTGAATACAATTCACTAGCATTTTGTTTGTCGACCCAAGCCATATCAGTGCTTAGAGGCTGTTGTTCTAGGATGGCACGAAGTTCAACGCAATGTAAGCAATCTTCGGCGCGAATAATGATGATGCCCAACTCGGAATCGACAATATCCTCCCACGCCATGTCAAAGGGCAAGGGGCGCATGTTCTTAGCGTGGTCGCCACCAGCGAATGTTATGGTGAGCGTCGGAGACAAGGCCCCTGATTTTACATTGAAAGCACATGACAAGAGCGAGGTCACCCTGTCCTCATTCTCAGGTAACAAAGTGATTTTGTCATTTTATCCTGCAGCATTTACCGGTGTATGCCAAAATCAGGCATGTACAATCAACAATCAATCCGATGTCTTGTCATCTGCCAATTGTCAGGTGCTGGGTGTTTCCGTAGATTCTCCCTTTGCCAACAATGCATTCCGTGAAGCCAATGACATTGGATATCCATTACTTTCTGACGTACATCGCGAAGTCATAACTGCATACGGAATCACCTTCGAAAATTTTGCAATCGATGGTTACACCGTTGCTCAAAGATCGGTGTTTGTAGTAGAAGAAGATGGGACAATAGGTTACGCATGGTACGCTGAAAACCCCGGAATTGAGCCGGATTATGACGCTCTATTCGCACATATTGGTGCCTAATCAGAAGGTCCTACCTTCTGGCCAAGTTCGCTCAACAACAGCCATTCCAGAGTTGTGGGGCATTGGGGCCTGAGGTTTTTCCATCCGGATTTTGACCGCTTCAATATTTAGGTGGCCAGATACAATCTCGATAATTTTGTCACATAAGGTCTCCATCATGTGGACAGAATCGCCACGAGAAATGACATCATGAACGGTTCTTTGTAGGAAGGCATAATCCACACCGGTTTCAATTTCATCATTCTTTGCAGGTTCTTTCAGAAGGGCCCAGATGCTGACAATAAACGGCTGTTCCTTTTCGCGTTCATATTCAAAAACGCCATGTTTCCCTTTGAGCTTGAATCCTTCGACTGCGACAATGGTACTCATATTGACACCTCATTCCTCGCGTTCGTGTACCCAGATTAGATGGTAGCCGAATTCAGTCTTGACAAACCGATCAACTTCTTGCACAGGCTGTTCAAAACAAGCGGCACTGAATTCTCGTACCATCTGCCTTTCATCAAACCAACCGAGGTCTCCTCCTCGTTGTCCACTTGGGCACTTACTATGTTTTTTTGCCAATTTTTGAAATTCCTTCAATGGTTTTCTCGCACCTTGGATTTCTGAGAGGATCCTTACTGCATCTGATTTTTGTCTAAGTAAGATATGGCTTGCATGCGCTCTCCGACCCATTCAATCATCCCCAAGACAGCCACGCAGCGTATGAACCGTAAATGATTCCACTTACGGCGAGTGAGTCCTCATTGAAGCGATCAATAGTATCCCTGTAAGTGTGGTATTCCCACGACCCTGAACCATAGCATACTACAGCGCGCCCAGGATCATCCCCCTCTTCTTGCTGCAGGTCATAGACAAATGGAGCATGGTCGGAGTTGTATGGCATCGCATTACCCGAACCTTCCTCGCCGTCTAATGTATCTGTGTTGATGGTGTATTTACTGGCGAGACCCATTGGATTTTCTTTTTCAAATTGGTCGACAATTTGGCTGATATATTTCATGTCGCGCGCATCGTTTCCAAACATCCACAGCCCATTACCACGGTTTTCCAAATCGATATCGACGTGGTTCATATCGAGATTGATGTAAAGTCTGAGATTATCTTGCAATTGCCCCATGTATGCGGCAACGAAAGCCTTCGAGCCATGCAGACCTTCCTCTTCTCCACCCCATGTACAGAACTTCAGTGTGTAATATGGTTCACCTTTTGATTCTGCCATATTGGCAAATTGGCGTGCTAATTCCAATACTGTGGCGGTACCAGCAGTATCATCAACAGCGCCAGCAGCATTGTAGACAGTGTCGTGATGAGCACCGAAAATAATCAGTTCATCGGTTTTTCCAGGAAGAATACCACACGGTGCTTTGACATCTCGTTCTCCTTGGTTGTCAACTTGGATATTCATCGAGATTCTACCCTCTCCGTTGACCACTTGATCTCGAATCAGTTGACCAACTTCATTGTCAACCATGACAAAGGGAATTCCAGGTGGTAGACTCTCAAATTGACTTGTATCGACTGATTTGAAGAAGGGTACACAGCGTCCATTTTCGCCTGGAATTTTGCAATTATTCGGCGGATTTTCCCCACCTGTAGCATCCCATGTTACGAGAATAAGTCCGTACAAATCACTCTGCTGTGCTTTCAGAAAGAGTTGCGTATTACTTGAGACTCCACCTTGTCCAAAGACGAGACCAATGCTAGCAGATGCGTTTTCCCAAGCACCATCATCGCTGGCATTACCTAAATCCACTACAGGAATATTATCTTGGAATTGGTAGTCTGCGGAGCCAGAGTATCCTTGGAGGACAAATTCTTCGCGATGAATGATATCGATTTCTTGTCGGTTCGCATCGGCTAAACTACAGGGAGCTACTCCGCTAAACAATGGAATTGAACCGGGAAGGCAGATTCTCAATTGTGGTTCATCTTGGATTTCAAACATCGGAACGGCGTAAGAGTTATCCTCAGCAGCAAGTCCAAATTCCGTAAAATTGTCTAGATTGGATTGAGCAGTCGCATGTTCTTCAGCCGTGCCACTCATTCTCCCTTCCCAAATTGGGTGCCCTAGGTCGAGTAATCCTTCAGTGAAGGCTCGTGCCTGGACCGGGTCAAAATCAATCAACTCTCCATCAAATTCATCATCGGAGAATAATCCCAATATTGAGTCTCCAAAAAGAAGGGCAGTTACACTTCCGGCAACCACCAACATGACCACTGCGGCAACAACTGGTACAGAAGCCCAGGACGGCAAAAGACCTTCAGCACGTGTGGTCAATGAAGAGCTGGCATCAGATTCTTCAAGAGTTGCAACTCGCTCTTTTTTGGTACGTGGTACTTCCAATCCTCGTAGTTTCAGCAATTCTCCAAGTTCTGCATGAGTTTGGTCTTCGTATCCCATCGTGACCACTCCTTACAGTTCGTCATGTAAGGCCGCCATTCTTCAAGGCACGGGTCTATTGGACCTCTTCACCCGTCCAACGCTGACTCAAGTTGTGTTCAACACCCATTTGATCTAGAATCCGGGCGACAACGAAATCCACCAAGTCCTCAATCGTTCTTGGTTTGTGGTAAAAACCAGGACTTGCTGGAAGAACAACTACGCCCCAAGAAGATAACTTTGTCATATTTTCAAGGTGTACTGTCGCAAACGGAGATTCACGAGGTACAACAATCAGAGGTCTACGTTCTTTCAGGGCGACTAAGGCGGAACGGGTGGCCAAATTGTCAGAAATCCCCGCAGCAATTTTACCAATCGTTGTACCGCTTGCCGGGCAGATGATGTAGTGGTCAATTTTAGCAGAACCTGATGCTGATCGAGCTGCCAGATTGTTGTTGTCTTCAAGTGATACACCGGGCAACTGCGCCAGTTCTTCTGCTGTTACACCCAACTCCAAATCTAGGTTGATTGCACCTTCACGAGTGATAATCAGTAAGATTTCCCATCCGGTGTCAGATAGTGCGCGAACCAAGCGCTCTGCATACAGTGCTCCAGATGCACCTGAAATCGCGACAACTGCTTCTGGCATGTCTTCGCGTCAAGCATTTCCTTCTTGAATGCTTGTTAAGAACTGCGATAGTACAGGCATGGCTGCTTCAAACGATTCCGGACTCCCTCCCCAAGCGATCCTGAGGTAGTGTTTGAGTTCAGAATGAAACATCCCACCGGGTGTAGCCAACAAGCCTAGAGGCTTTCCAAATCGGTCCATTGCATCGACAGCATCCACTCCAATTGAGAAGGCACCAAAAATCCCGAAAGGGGGCGGAGTCCATTCAATTCCATGATGATGCAAGACTTCCATCAATTTCGGTAGGTTTTCCTCACGCGCCTTCCAAATGCCTTCTAATGCTTCATCCAAGCGAGAGAAAACCGATTCTGCGATTGAAACGGTAGGTGCACTGGTCAAACCCTGCATATTCTGAAAGGCATTCTTGGCATTATGAATCAATTCTGGAGCGCCAATCATCCAACCAAATCGAATGGGTCCTAACCCATAGGTCTTGGTTAAGGAGTTAATAGAAATTGAATTATCTGCTAATTTATACATCGGTCTATAGAATTCTGTACCCTTGGCAGCATCCAAATAAACCTCATCTGAAACAATATTCACACCCGCAGATTGCGTCACTTCAATCAACCATTGTTGATCTTCTTCAGAAATCATCTCCCCTGTAGGGTTCATTACTGGCGTCATCGCCAACACACCGACTTTGGGTAAAATCTCTAAGATCTCTTGCCGATTTAGTTTCCAAGGGCCTTCTGAAGGTCCCCTGTGGTAAGGGATTACCTCGCACCCAAGCAAACGAGCACTCTGTGAGACTACAGCAAAGGATGGCATTTCTACACCGACAACTCGCGGGCCATTCTCCGGCAATGCAGCAAGAATAGCCAGAGAAATCGATTGACATGCTCCATGGGCAATGCAGACTTGATTTAGATTGACATCGTATCTGCTAGCAACCCACTGAGCAGGGTCTTGACCAGATGTCCAAAAATTAAGCATATCCTGTGCATTCGCTTCAACTCCCCAGTCATATGCAAAACCAGATTGTGAAAGGTCATGTGGTCTTTGTTCTTTCAACCGGGGTATGTACCAAGAGAGATAATCGACAGGAGGAATAGCGTGACCAGCCACTGGTCCACCGAGTCGGGGTTCCAAGTGCTCACCTTCGAGATTGGAGTTTTGCCAGCAATCGCAGCATTTCTAGGTAAATCCAAACCAGAGTTACAAGCAGACCGAAGACTGCACGCCATTCGTAACTTTTGGGTGCCCCATTTTCGACACCATGTTCAATGAAGTCAAAGTCACAAGCTAGGCAGTATGCACCCAAGCCGATGACAAAGAGAGAAAATAAGATTCCAATCGCGCCGTTACCGTGGATGTAAGGGATATTAATTCCAGCAAAACTGAGGATAAATGTTAGCATGTAAATAATGAACACACCACCCATTGCACTGGCCAAAATGATTCTGGTATTGTCATTTACTGGGATTAATCCCATTCTGTAAATGACTAGCATCGTTCCGAAAACACCTGCAGTTAATACGAAAGCTTGGATGGCAATACCTGGATAATATGCTTCAAACATCGTTGTCAATCCGCCGAGAAATAATCCCTGTAAAGCAGCATAAGTGAGTATAGCAATTGGGTTGTCTGACAATCCGGTAAATATCATCACCAAGAAGAAAATGAATCCCGCGATCCAACCTACAATACTCAACATAAAGGCCAGTTCCAGATTGCCTGTAACAAATAGGCCAAAAACCGAAAAACCAGTTATCAACATGACAGCTAGCGTAATGAATCCCTTTTCTGCGACGCCTTGAATTGTCATTTTCTCTTGAACAAGGTCTTGGATTGTAAATGTGGAATCGTTCAGTGCAGGGTTGCTGGTGCGATACATGGGACTACGCAAAACCTGCAGGTTCTCAAGACTTCGCATCATTTCTCCCAATAATCATCGACATTGTGTCGAGTAAAGCCTGTACCAACTCATCTGCTGAGATTTCGAATCCTAAGCGATCAAGTGACGTCGTTGTTCCTGCGCTTAATCCACATCCATCCAGTGTTTCCACACGCCCTTTTGGGGTTGCATAATTGATTGTGAATCCATGGCGGGAAACCCATCGCATGAATGCAAGCCCGACGGAACCGATTTTCGATCCATCGACCCATACACCCTGCATGCGATCATCAGTTGTGGCCTCAATACCCAATCGATGCAGTGCCTCAATGGTCCATTGCTCAAGTTTTGAGGTAATTTTTTTGACATTGCTTTCCTCTTCCAAATCCCATTTGAAAATCGGATAGATGACCAGTTGCCCGGGACCGTGCCAGGTGATTCCTCCTCCTCGATCAACATCGGCCGTCGCATAGTCAGAAGGAACGATAACACCATCTCGTCTCGCTCCAGGTCCAATGGTCACAATTTCTGGATGGCTGCATATCAGCAAGATATCTTCTATCTCGTCATTCAAGCGTTGGTTTTGCAATTCCCGCATCAAACTTTGAGCTTCATTGTAACTGATTTGGCCGAGTCGCCGGACCTCAACATCCCGAACTTCGCCCATGGCACGCCGTGGGGTCGGAAGGGCATGAAGTAAATGGATTCAATAACATGGAGTAGGGGCCAACATACATGCTACCTGATACATTGCATATGTTCGACAAAGAAGACCGCAAAGCGTACTGCCGAGTGTTGGCAGCAGTCGCACTTTCAGACGGACGCGTATCGATGGAAGAGTTTGCGAATTATGAGTCCAGAATGGGGATGGCCCTGCTGACACCGGAAGATCGGGCCATGCTTCGCCAAGAACTCAAGCGTGGCCGAAGTTTTCCCAATGCCGCCGAAGGTATGCATCCAGCACACTTGCGAATCGCACTTCGCGACGCTCTACTGATGGCTGCTGCAGATGGGCACTATGATTCACGTGAAATGGACGTTGTCAAGCAACTCGCAGAGCGCGCAGCATTCTCACCCGAAGATCTCGAGGAACTGTACGACTGGATAGATGAAGGGTGGAATTGGATGAAGAAAGGTCGCCGAGTACTTTCACTTCCAGAAGAAGTTCATCACTGGAATACTGTCTATGATGAACATTAAATGAAACGATTTCCAGTTGATATATCTGTACTATTTTTCTTGGAATTCTTCTTCCTACGACTAGTTGTACCCATGAAGAATTTATTGTTCGGATTTGAACCACGCAAACCTGTAATGGAAACACGCGCGATTTTCC
>MDTG01438655.1_pt1 | contig 12074 bp, 17 predicted proteins | sample 811421 | NCBI WGS metagenome assembly MDTG01 (sample SAMN05326645, study PRJNA326480) | marine metagenome | isolation source: seawater | place: Pacific Ocean: South East | collected 2011 | reverse complement strand
TTATTAAAAAATAAAATGGCAAAAGAATTTCCACAGATTAAAAAAAAGGATCAAGGAAAATTTACAGCCTGGGCAAAAAGAAACGGGTTTAAAGATGCCTGTAGTGCCGCATCAGCTGTCATGAAGAAGAAAAAAAAATATTCTCCTTCAGTTGTAAAGATGGCGAACTACGCTAAAAACTTTGGCTGTAGTAGAAGATAATTTAATTTAATAAAATGGCAAAAAGTAAAAAGAAAGCTGCACCTAAAAAAAAGGGGGCGGTTAAAAAAGTAGTAACAAAAAAGGTTGAGGTAAAACCTACAGAAGTAAAAGCGGCTCCAACTCACATTGAGAAACCGTATATACCAAGAAGAATAGACAGGGTGCCTCCACCAAAAGAAAATTAGAATGGGAAAATTATTAGTTAAATTTGGATACTGGTTGCAGAAAGCTTGGACTAAATTATTATGTAAGTGGAACTGGTTGGTATCAAAATTAATAGTAAATGTAAGCGACTGCCCAGTGGCAGAGTGCATATGTAAAAAATAAATAAATGAAATTAAATGAAAAATCCCGAGGTTTGGGAGATACAATAGAAAAATTTACTACAGTTACAGGTATTAAAAAAGCAGTAACAAGAGTAGTAAAAGCAACTGGAGCAGAAGACTGTGGTTGCGGAAAGCGTAGGGATACTCTTAATAGAGTGTTTCCTTACAAAAAGTAAAGAGATTTTTAACCCTCTAAATTTAAAAAAATGGCATACCCTAAAATAACAGTAAACACTGGCTTGGCACTTGAAGTCATAGCCGCAGATTCAATACCAATACCTTTTCCTGGCTGTCCACAACTAACTGGAAATAATACAGCAAATACTACCGACAAACTTGTTGATGTAGGTGCCGACTTTTCCAATGTTGTTATTGGCGATATTGTATATAACACAGCAACAGGAACTATTGCAACAGTGACAGCAGTTGATAGCTCAACCATATTAGAGCTTAGTGCAGATATTTTTCAGAACGCCCCTAATGATACATATATTGTATTTCAAGGAGGGCCAGTATTTGAACAAAGAATAGATTCATCTTCAGGATGTTTACTATATGTTGGGTCAAGTGCTACCATATCTGCAGTTGGAGATGAATATGTAGATGTATGCGTTGATACGGTTCAAGGAACAATTCAAAAGCCTCATACTGTTACATTTAAAAACTTTAAAGTAGGCAACTATCTTCCTGTTCAAGTAAGAAAATTAAGAAGTGCGGGAAGCAGCAGTTCAATTAAAAATCAAACTTGTATAGCGATTTGGTAAAATGAAAAAAGAACTAAAAAAAATAGCAGGTGAATTAAAAAAAGCATCTGCATTGCATAAAGGACAGGCGGCTAAGATTGACAAACTGTTGAAGCCAAAACTTAGTAAATTAAATAAAACCAAAAGAAAGAAAAGAGCTATTGCAAGAAAAAAATTAATGATATCAAATGCTATGGAGATGGTTGGAATGGGCAAGGTTAGTAAAAAGAGAGCAGCAAAAGATATCAAAAGAAAAGAAAAAGCTATAAAAAGAAAACAATCTAAAATTTAATTAAATGAATTATTATACTCAAACAAGCACTTTAGGAAACAATGTCGAATTTAATTATATATATGTAGAGAAATGAGTTCAAACAAAAATCTATCGCCTGAAAGTAAGTTTACTTTATCATTAAAAGAAATGGTAGCTATGGCTATAGGTTTTGCTTCACTTGTGGGCATGTACTATACTTTACAGGCTCAAATAACCACAGCAATGGAACTCCCAAAACCAGAAGTTAGTAAAATAGAGTTTCAATATAAAGACGAATTGGTGCGTTCGACCATTGATAATATTCAATCTGATGTAACAAACATCAAAGACGATGTAAATGAAATTAAAGAGTCTTTGGAAAAAATGGATGAAAGACTCTACGAAATAAGTAGAAAAAAATGAAATGGTTAATATTATTATTCCCCATATTTTCATTGACAGCTCAAGATTTTAAATCTGAAATATCTGTTGTTCAATTTTCTGCACCGTTTACACAAGATTCTGAAATTTCACTAAAACCCTTTAAAAGTTATAATACTTACACCTTTCATATAACAGATAAACAAAAGGTATTTGATTCTGAAGATATTAAATATCTTCCTACGGTGATTTTGTATCATAATGGTGACGAGATAAAAAGAATTGAAAGCGGCATTTCTTTGAAGCTACCAGATGATTCAGTAAAAAAAATTCAAAAAGAAATAGATAAAATTATAGAAAGTAAGTTTTGATATGAATAGAAAAAAAACCACAGAAAGTTTTACAACAAAAGCATTATTATTTTTAGTAGTGTTTTTTATGATTATGGTGTTTGGTTCAGCTTTGACAGCTCAAGTAATTGATACAGATAGTAAGCTTGAAAACAAAATAGTAAAGAAGTATAAAACAAAAAATTTTTTTAAAAACCTTTATAAAGATATATTTAAATATTCCACTATTTATGTTGCGGGTGATGTAAAAAACGCATACGAAACCAAATATCCCAATTACTTTATAAGAACAAATCCAGATGATTTATATGCAATACCGAGAGTTGAGGATCAAACCGTATATCATCCATTTGATTATAGAGCTGGATTTGGTATTAGAAAACTTGCGAGATTTGACTATGAAGTAAAGGCAAACAATTATTATGATGGTACAGAAAATAACAAAGCTTTGTCTGCACCTACAGCAGCGGTCAAGGGTTTTGAGTATTTGTTTCACTGGGAAAAAGAAAGACAAAGGTCTGATGTGTTTACAAATTCACGATATTTTCTGAGACACACTGGGGATTATCACATAGTAAAAATTGAGCAAAGAGAAGTGGGGAATGTTGATTTAAAATATCAAAGTGCCGAAGTTAGAGCCCGACTACCTATTGGAAAAAAATTTAGTATTAGTGCGGGCATTATAGCAAGAACACATCAAAAAGCATTTGGCTATAACCCCATAGAGTTGTGGTTAAACGAGGTAGATGAAAATGGTAATGCGGCTAATCCATGGTACACATTAGGATTCGAGTATGGATATGATGACTGGTATTATTCTTCAACAGATGAAACTGGAAATTCATTTTACGATTGGTATTGGACAAATCCAGATGGAGATATAATTGCTTGGACAGACAGGCAGTTTAGAGATTTAATATTTGGACAACTTATGAACCGATACAATCAAGAAAGGTGGGCGGAACTTGACGCTTTTGCAGAATATGCACCTATAGTCGGTTTTGATTTCTATCACTACAAGCCAAAATTCTGGCTTCACACATATGCAAATTGGATACTACCATATCATAAATACTTTAAGGGCAATGTCGACTTCAGTTACTTACATCGTGATAGCTGGGGGCTTGGGGGCCACAACAATTTACTGAAAGGTAAACAGTGGAGTGATTATCAAGGTGGGTTGATAGTCGGTTGGAAAATTAGTAAAACCCTGGGAATATTTGTGGAAGGAGAATATGTGAAGTTTTGGGATTCGGAGATTTACAATAGCAGTGTTGGATTAAATTATAGATTATGAGAAGAATTGATAAAATATTTATACACTGTTCAGCTACCCCGCCCGATATGTATGTGGACGCAGACTTAATAGATGTTTGGCACAAACAACGAGGATGGTCGGGTTGCGGATATCATTATGTAATTAAACGAGATGGTCAAATAGAATTAGGAAGACCAATAGAAAAAATTGGAGCTCATGTTAAGGGCTTTAATAAATCAAGTATTGGAATTTGTTATTGCGGAGGTGTAGATGGCGATATGAAAGAGGAAGACAATAGAACTGATGATCAAAAAAAATCATTACTTCTTTTATTAAATTATTTAAAAAATGTTTTTCCCAAAGCAGAGGTTCATGGACATAGAGATTTTTCTCCCAAATTTTGTCCAAGCTTTGATGCGACTACAGAATATAAAAATATATAATATGAAAGAAATTTTAGCAAAATTATTTGGAAGTGCTGCGGGAGGTGTGGCAGATAAGTTAACCAATGTGGTGGATAAGTTTGTGAGAACTAAAGATGAAAAAGCTGCTTTCGAAAAAGAGATGACACAGATATTTATTCAAGCAGAGGCAGAACAACAAAAAAATGTAACGGAAAGATGGAAATCAGATATGTCTTCTGACAACAAACTTTCTAAGTCAGTAAGGCCTTTAACTTTAATTTTTTTATTTGTATCAACAGTTGTGCTTATCTTTATTGACTCAGGATTTATTAACTTTGCAGTTGATGACGAATGGAAGGAACTTTTAAAAATGCTTCTCATAACAATCACAGCAGCCTATTTTGGTGGGCGTAGTTACGAGAAGGGTAAATCTATAAAAAAATAGAATGGCAAGAATTTCAACATATGTTAACGACCTAAATGTAGTAGGTGGTGATAAGTGGATTGGTTCTGATTCTCAGAACAATTTTCAAACAAAAAACTTTACCGCCCAGGCAGTTGCTGATTTTATAAATAAAAAAGCTTCTGAGTCTCAATTATTGCGTTATCAATATAGTAATGAAGCACCAGCTCCACCTGGAATACCAAGGCCAGACGAGTCAATTACATTTTTAAATGGTGGTGCATTTACTGTAGACTTTAGCACAATAACTACATTTGTTCTTAGTCAATATGCTGAAAACCAAGGTGGAACATCACTAAATGTTTCCACATGGTACACTTCACCATTAACAGGGTCTGATGTTTTAATAACTCAGTGTGATGATATAACGCAGTGGGCTATTTTTAAATGGAACTCTGCCGCACAAGTAGGAGGTGAGCCTACATTTTTTAACATAGGGTTAACCTATGTTGCGGGTAACGGGGGCTTAACTAATGAAAAGGATTATTTTATATCTTTGCTAAAACATAGTAGTAGTGGCGGAGACAAGAATGAAGTTAGTGCTCAGTTAACAGGCAATAATACATATACCGTTACTCATAACTTAAATAAGTTCCCCGCAGTTAGTGTTAGTTTTGGCACAACAGCGGCACCAACCGAAGAGGTTGGGTGTACGGTAACATATTTAAATGTTAATCAAGTTCAGTTAGATTTTACTAATAATTTTACTGGAGTTGCAATATTTAATTAAAATAAAAAAGTATAAGACATGGCAATAAGATTTTTAAACGCACTTAACATAGATGGTACAATAACCGCTACTATAAACCAAGATGCCAATGCAGGATACGATGGTATATTGGTATCTACATCAGGTTTAATTGAAAGGAGAACAAAAGCACAAATTTTAGCAGACATAGGAGCTGGAACAGGTTCAATGGATAATTTTGTTGCTGCGGCATCTGCTGGATCAAACTCTACAATTGGAAATGGAGACACTCTTACAATTGCAGCAGGAACAGGTGTATCTACTACTAATAATGGAAGTGGAACAATTACTATTACAGCTACAGGCTCAAGTTATTCTGGGTGGGAACTTGCTGGTGACTCAGGTTCTGCACAAGACATATCTTCGGGCAACACAGCTACATTTGCTGGTGGAGATGTAATTAGTACAGTAGCCAGTGCAACAGATACTTTAACTATTAATCACGATGCAGTTTCAAGAACCGACACTACAAGTTCAGCATCACCTGGTTATGGTGGAACAGTAGATGTAGTAAACACAGTTTCAACTACTTCTGAAGGCCATGTTACAGCAATAGACCTACAAACAATTACTTTCCCAGCAGCAGAAAATTATACATGGACATTAGCTGGTGACAGCGGTAGTGGTCAAACCATAAGTAGCGGTGATTCTGCTACATTTCAGGGGGGTAGTGCTATTGTCACAGAAGCTAAAAACACTGATACCCTTGAAATATCATTGGACATTGATGGCTTAACAGGAGCAACTGTTGCGGGTGGAGATTTAGTAGCTATTGCAGATGTTAACGATTCAAATAATATTAAAAAAGTAACAGCACAAAGCATTGCTGATTTAGCTCCACAAGGAGACATAACAGCAGTTCAAGCATCAACAGGTCAAAGCGAAGAAGGTATAAAAGTTACCTCCAGCACTGGGCCAATCCCAAAAGTTGGTTTAGACATTCAAGGTCAAACCAATATTGGTTCTGGAAACTTAGCAGATGAAGATGAATTTATAGTGCATGATAAATCTGTTACTAAAAACTTAGCTGTAACTTATAAAACTTTAAAAGACCAAATAAATCTCTCCGCAGGAACAATGAGTTCATTTACACTTGCGGGTTCAAGTGGTACTAACCAAACAATTTCTGATGGCGACACAGTAACTCTTGCTCAAGGAACTGGTATTACAACTGTAGGGAGTAATACTGATACTGTAACAATTACAAACTCTCTACCATTTAATAGTATAACATTAGCTGCCTCAACTGGTTCTAATTCAACAATTACAAACACTGGTACAATTACCATAGCCGCTGGTTCGAATATATCTACCACAAACAATGGTAGTGGTACAGTAACTGTAGCTTATACAGGTGGTACAGGCTCAATGTCAAGCTGGACATTATCTGATGGTTCAAATACACAAACTATTGATGATGGCAACACTGTAACTGTTTCTGGTGAGGCAACATCTTCTGCTGATGCCGGTATAACCGCAGTCGTTTCATCTACTGACAATTTAACATTAAAGTTAGATCTTGAACAGGTTGATAATATAACTGCTTTAGACGACCCTGATTCAGATGAGTTAATTTATTTTGATTCAAACAATGAGATAAATCAAAGAATTGCAGTATCTAATATACATTTACAAGAGTTTGGCGCACCCACATCGGCGCTAAGTATAGGCTTTCAAAAACTAACTAATGTAGCAACAGGTGTTGCTGGTTCAGATGGTGTTAACTTATCACAAGTTCAAACTATAGCAGCTGGCGTTGGTACTTTCAAGGGAGGGTATGATGCCTCTACTAATCCAGGTTCTCCTGTTTTATCAGGAGGAAGTAACATAGCCTTAGACCAAGGTGACTTCTTTGTTGTTACAACAGCAGGTACATTCTTTACAGAAACAGTAGAAGTTGGAGATTTAATATTTGCAAATAGTTCAATTTCCGCAAGTTCTTCTCCATCGCTTTCTGATTATACAGTAGTAATAGCAGACCAAAATATAGCAGGTGCAGGTGCAACAGATAATGCAACACAAAAAGGTGTGGCTGGATTTGATAGTGGAAACTTCGGTGTAACTGCAAATGGATTTGTTACATTAGATGATGTTGCTACCGCAGCAACTAAAGGTGGTGCAAATAAATCACTATCTGCAACTATAACTGCAAAAGGTTTAGTAACTTCGTTAAGTGAGCAGACTATAGACATTACCGCATCACAAGTTAGCGACTTCTGTTCAGCAGTGAGCACTTGTATAGCAGCTAACGAACAATATACAGAAAATATAGGCGGTGCGACTTCTATTGAGGTTACACACAACTTAAACACCAGAGATGTAATGGTTCAGTTGTATGACAATAGCTCTTATGATACGGTCTATGCAGATGTAACAAGAAACACTGTAAACAAGGTAACAGTAGACTTTACTTCAGCGCCTTCAGCAAACGATATAAGAATATTGATTACGAAGGTTGCATAAATATAATTTAATATGGCAATACGATTTTTAGCCGATACAACGACTGATGAAAACATAAAATTAACTGGTCAAATACAATCTGATGCAGATGTAATAATAAAGGTTGATGCAAATAATGACACGAGCGGTTCTAAGTTTGAAGTACTAAACGGAGGTAATAGTTTTTTATTTAGAGTTAATGAAGCTGGTAATGCAACTATAGCAAGTGATTTAACAGTTACTGGTGGTGATATAACACTAAGTGGTACAGGACGTATACAAGGTATAGATACAGTAACAGCAGGCACTGATGCCGCAAGTAAAAATTATGTAGATACTCAAGTTGCAGGTGTTCCACAAGGTACTGTTACCAGTGTAGGTGCAACAGCACCAATAACTTCGTCAGGAGGAACCACCCCAACGATTGGTGTTAATACAGCTGCGGTAAGCAGTGGTTCATCAAAATTAGCAACAGGAACACAAATACAAACAGCAATAGATAATGCAGTAGCGGGATTAGGAACAATGTCAACCTGGAAACTTACTGCCGATAGTGGTGGTACAGCAACGATTGATGATGCAGAAACTGTAGATATTGCTGGTGGCACTAACATAACTACAGTTCGTTCTGGAAACACTGTAACTATAAATACATCTGCAACTACAAATACTGGTACAGTTACCAGTGTAGGAATTACTCCTGGCACAGGTATATCAGTTTCTGGTTCACCAATTACAGGTTCAGGAAGTATTACGGTAACTAATTCAGCTCCCGACCAAACAGTTGCTTTAACAGCAGGCACAGGTATAACAATAACGGGTACATATCCAAACTTTACGATAACAAATAGTTCACCAAGTAGTGGTGGTACAGTTACAGGCTCAGGAACATCAGGGAGGAATGCAATCTGGAATGGTTCAAGCTCTTTAACAAATGGAAGATTTTTTGAATCTAATAGTGGTACTTTTCTAAAAAGCACTGCAAGTTTTCCTTTTAGTATACAAAATGATGGTGGAGTAACTGTTGCAGAGTTTGAAGGTTCTGGTACTGCAAATGTTTCTAATTTACAAATTTCACCAGGTACACAAACTAAACCAGGTTTAAATTTCGGAAAGAGAAGCGGAACTGGAGCTGGAGACACTAATACTGGAATATATAGTGAAGCTTCTGACCAAGTAAATATATCTGCTGGCGGCTCAGAAGTAGTAGCATTTTCAGATTCTGGAATACACATCGGTATATTAAGTGCAATGACATCTTCACCTTCCACTTATTTAACAGTGGATGGTACTACTATAAAAACAAGAACCGTAGCACAAGTAAGAGACGATATTGGTGCAGGTACTGGAACAGTAACAGGGACAGGAACTTCTAACACATTATCAAAATGGACAAGTAGTTCAGCTATTGGTAATTCTGAAATAACTGATACTGGAAGTCTTGTTAAAATAGGTAGTAACGGTTCAGGACAAGAAACACTTTATATAGATACAGACAACAGAAAAGTAGGATTTAGAACCTCAAACCCAGGAGCTGCGTTTGATGTAAATGGTACAATAAGAGTTAGAAACCAATTAAATGTTGGAGACACGTCTGAGCAAAATCTATTTGTAAACGGTGGTTCTGGTGGTCAGTTTGTTAAGTTTGGTAATTATGGAGAGTCAGGTTCAGGTTCTCAAGGAAATTACTTTGGAATTACAAGCTCTGAAAATCAACCAAAATTTATTGCAGCTTTTGGCGATGGAGGAAAAGTGGTTCAAGCAAAACGAGTAGTTACAATTAAATTAACAGCAGCCGCTTTAAATGATTCATTTACAAACGCTGGTAAAATACTTATTCCTGCTCAAGGAACTAATAATATAATTTGGCCTACTCAACTTTTTATATATAGAGGGCCAGGTAGTGCAGGAACGGGATGGACAAGTGGTACTAATGTTGGAGCAACATTTTATTTTTGTGAATCAGACCCAGCATGCAATCTTAGCGAAAGAAAAAATATAGCAGTTATAGCGGGTGGTGTTTGCAGTGCATCTGATACGTGGTTCTGGGGCAGACCTGTTCCATTACCAACTATAAATGAAAATCCTAATGTTAGATGGAAGCTTGACAACAAGCCATTAAGATTTAGAACTAATGGTAATATAAACAATGCAACAATGGATTGGTATATTAGAATAGAATATATTCAAATGAATGTAACCGCAGGACTTACAAATAATGTAGATATAACAGTAAGTTAAAATTTACTATATTTGTGAATGTATAATAATTAAATAAAATGTAATGGCAAAATTAAAAGACGAAGAATTAAAAAAAGTTCAAGAATTAAATCAACAGTTTTTACAAACTAAGATTGAGATAGCAGATGCTTTTGTAGCATTAGTAAAAAAAGTTCCTAATTTAGACTTAGTTCAAAATCAATTTGGAGAGTTAGAAAAAGAACTTATAAAATCTTATGGCGAGAACGCAGTAATTGATTTAAGGACTGGAGATGTAAAAGAACCAGAAAAAGAAACACCAGATGGCAAAGATAAGTAACACAGCGGCATATCCCTCAATATCTAATTTAGATTCGGAAGATTATTTAGTGCTGACAGATGCAGAAAATGAGTTAAAAACTAAAACTGCAACTATTGCACAGATACAAAATCTTTTTGGGATAGACACCCTTGTTGCTCAAGTAACTGTAAATACTGGTTCATTATTAACTTTAGGAAACACTTCAATAACACTGATAGCTGCTCCTGGAGCAAACAAAGTAATTGATATAATAAGTATATCTCAGTATTTAGACGCAGGCACAACACAATTTGATTTTGGTAATAATTTAGAAGTAAAGATTGGTGCGACAACTTTTGGAACATTAACTGCACAATCAGCTAATTTTGCTACAGATTTAGTTAGTAAAATAGAAACAGGTGCAACTACAAAAGTAATTGAACAAAATACTGCTGTTACTTTAGAAACAGCTGCAAATCCAACGCAAGGTAATGGTACAATGTATTTTAATATATTCTACCGTGTCTTGAATGTGGGCACATCATTTTAATTAAATGGACATACGTAAGATTTCTATAGGTGCAGACTATAAGTCTGGAGCAATGCACTACATAGTAGGGCAGGACGTTTTAGGCGGTAACTACCAAATTCATTTAATACAGCACGACCACGAATTAGATTCCTATAAAATTTGGATTATTCAAAAAAAAGAAATTTTACTTTGGAAAGAATTTAAAAACACCCTTCCTATTTCTTTGGAATATAATATTAATTTTTAATGCAATCACCTTTTTGTTTTATTGTAAAACCCTACAACGATAGGCGTTATGATAATATAAAATATTATGGTGAAAAAAAGTTTTTTATTAGTACATCTGAAGAAGACCATACTGTTTCTACACGCTTTGCTACTGTAGTAAATATTCCAATTAATTACAAAGGAAAAATTAAAAAAGGTGATACTCTTGTTGTTCACCATAATGTTTTTAAATATTATAACGATATTTATGGAAGACAAAAAAGTGGTAGAAGTTGGATTATAGATGATTTGTTTTTAGTTGATGATTATCAATTTTATATGTATAAACAAAATGGTAAGTGGTATAGTCATGACAAGTATTGTTTTGTAAAACCTATACCTATCAAAAAAAAATACATAGATGTAGCTGAAAATGAAGAACCACTTTGGGGTATATTAAAATACGGCAATAAACAATTAGAACGTTTAAACATATTGCCTGGTGATAAAATATCATTTCAACCTAACAGTGAGTATGAATTTAAAATAGACGACGAAAAACTATACAGAATGTATACTAATAATATAACTTTAAAAGATGGACACGAAAGCAATTAAATTACAGATTATACAAGCTGGAGAAAAAGCTGTTAAAGAATTAATCGATGTTGCAAAAGAAAAAATTATAAAGCCAGACCCAGATGATGAGTTAGCAGCAGATAGACTTAAAAATGCTGCCGCAACAAAAAAGCTTGCTATATTTGATGCTTTTGAAATACTTAAACGAATAGATGAAGAAAGAGATAAGTTGGAGGGAAAAGAAATAAAAACTAATAATTTACCAAAAGGCTTTGCAGAACGTAAATCAAAATAATATTTCTAATTTATGTAAAGGATTAATTCCTGCTAACATATTGTCTCGCAAAAACAAAGCAAGAACTTGGAGGTATGGTTATAATGATAAGTATGATGTTATTATAATATCTAAGAACGGAACTATTGGAGATATTATACATGTTTCAGGTTTAAGAATAGCTTTACCTGCTACGCCCAAGAAAGTGTTTAAACGGTCTGACAAAAAGGAGGAGCAATATTGGCAGGTTTCAGAAATACCTGCTGTTTTAAAAAGAATATCATCTATATTTCAATGGCACGAAGCACCCTCATCATTTAAAAATCAATGGGTTGATTACATTGAAGAAGAATTTAATAGAAGAGAAGAAGGATTTTGGTTTATGAATAATGGTAAACCTACATATATCACTG
>MDTG01313182.1_pt1 | contig 12074 bp, 11 predicted proteins | sample 811421 | NCBI WGS metagenome assembly MDTG01 (sample SAMN05326645, study PRJNA326480) | marine metagenome | isolation source: seawater | place: Pacific Ocean: South East | collected 2011 | reverse complement strand
TTTAAAATTCCTCCGAACAGGTTAACAACGCGTTTACACAATCCGGAGCCGGGACGAATTGAAAGTGAATTCGAAGACAGGTGACCTTACCCCCACCGTGCGAACAAGAAGCCAGCTGTTACAACAGGTTGCGGCCTGGAAGCGGGCGGGCGAACGGGTCGGTTTTGTCCCCACGATGGGGGCGCTGCATGGCGGACATTTGTCCCTCATTGAAAAGGCAAAGGAAAATGCGACACGAATCGTCGCCAGCATTTTCGTAAATCCGACTCAGTTCGCGCCGGGCGAGGATTTCGACACCTATCCAAGGGACGAAGATGCCGATCTGGCAAAGCTCGCCTCGGTTGGCTGCGATCTCGCCTACCTGCCGACAGTTGGGGAAATGTATCCGGACGGCTCAGTTACGAACGTACGGGTCGAAGAAATGTCCGACTTGCTCGATGGAATCTACCGGCCGCATTTCTTCTATGGTGTGGCCACAGTGGTGGCGCGTCTGTTCCTGCACGTTCAGCCGGACGTCGCCGTGTTCGGCGAGAAGGATTACCAGCAGCTGCAGATCATCCGGCGGATGGTGCGTGACCTCGGCTTCCCCATTGAAATCATTGGCGCATCGACAGCACGGGATGCCGATGGTCTCGCCCAGTCGTCCCGGAACCTCTACCTGAAACCGGAAGAACGGCGGAACGCCGGCGCAATGCAGGCGGCGCTTCACCGCGCCTCCATCAGACTGGCAACCGGCGAATCGCCGTCCGTCGCGCTGGAAGAAGCACGCGGCCTGCTGACCCGCTCCGGCTTTGGCAAGATCGACTATGTCTCTCTGGTCGATCCGGCGACCCTGCAGGACCTGCCGGATACGCCCCTGCCCGCTGGCACGGTTGCCCGTCTTCTCGGCGCCGCCTGGATGGGGCGCACCCGCCTGATCGACAATATCAGCGTGACGCGGTGAAGGTTTCCAGCAAGCTTAGGACGGTCTCATTGTCCTCGGCCGAGCCAATGGAAATCCGGAGCCGGCTCGGCAGGCCATAGCCGCCAATGGCGCGGACCAGAACACTGTTCTGCTTGAGAAATTCGTGCGCTTCAGCAGCCCGCTCCGGAGAACCGAAATCCGGAATGACGAAATTGGCAAAGGACTCCGGCGTCGGCAGTCCCATCGCGTTCAGCCGCGAGACATAGATGTCCCGCCACTCCGAATTGTGCGCCCGGCTCTGCGCGATGAATTCGGAATCAGCGATGCTGGCCATTCCCGCGGCGACCGCGAAAGCATTGATATTGAACGGTGGGCGGATGCGCTGGAACGTGGCGGCGATCTCTACCGGGAAATATCCCCAGCCAAGCCGCAGGGCTGCCAGGCCATAGATCTTGGAAAAGGTCCGGATCATCACGGTGTTGTCCTTGCGGTCGACCAGATCCCGGATGTCGGCCTCATATTGCTCGCCGACATATTCGGCATATGCGCCGTCGATCACGAACAGCACATGCGGCGGCAGAGCGTCCTGCAGGCGCGCAAGGTCCTCCACCGGCATGATCGTACCAGTCGGATTGTTCGGATTTGCAAGGAACAGGATCCGCGTCCGCTCCGTCACGCCGCCAAGCAGCGCATTGAAGCCTGCGGTCATATCCGTTTCCGGAACCGTCACTGGCGTCGCGCCGTGGCCAAGGGCGGAAACCTGATACATGGAGAACGCATGCTCTGTGAACAGAACTTCGTCGCCGGGGCCAGCATAGGCCTGGGTCAGCAGGTGGATGATCTCGTCTGACCCGGCGGACACCGCCACACGGGAGACATCGGCAATCCCTTTTGCGTCAGCGATGGCACTACGCAGGGCGCCATAGTCAGGGTCCGGGTAAACGTGAACCTGCCGGGCGACCTCCTGCATGGCCTCAATGGCCTTGGGGCTGGGGCCGAACGGGTTTTCGTTCGACGCCAGCATGACGATACGCCCATCCGTCCCATGCAGCTTGCCGCCGGGAACATAGGGCTTCGTCTTTTCGATATGCGGGAGAGGTCGGATGCGGGTCATGCGGGCGCCTTACAATAGGTCTGCAGGCCTGAAAACAGGAATCGCGTCAGCTCAGGCGTGCGGCGGGGCGGTCGAGTCTCGCGCCACCAGCCGGTAGTCCAGCAACTCACGGTGCGGCGTATCACTTGGGTCGGCGATCTCTTCCAGCAGAAGCGCTACCGCCTCAGAGGCCTGCTCCCGGCTGGGCTGGTAGATCGTCGTCAGCGAGGGACTGATCGTTGCGGCCAGAGGCGTGTCGTCAAAGCCTGCCACCGAGAGCTCCTGCGGAACCTGTATACGCCGGCGGTAGCAGGCAGCGATCACACCGGCCGCCATGTCGTCATTGGATGCGAAAATGGCTGTCGGTCTTTGCGGCAGGTCCAGCAGCTCCTCCGCCGCGGCGAGGCCCGAGTCGAAAGTGAAATCGCCTTCCGCCACAAGGTCCCGATCGAATAGAATACCGGCCTGGTCCAGTCCGTCCCTGTAGCCTTCAAAGCGCAAGCCCGCCTGATGATGGGCGGACGCGCCGCGGATGAACCCGATCCGCCGGTGTCCAAGCCCGGCCAGGTATTGCGTCATTTCACCAGCCGCAGTGCGGTCATCCATGGCCACATCCCGGCCCGGCTCCGCCGATTCCGACGGCGCAATCCGGACGAAGGGCACACCGTGCTGGCGCAGCTCGCCGATCAGGTCCGGGTCGTCGGAAAGTGGCGGGGTCAGGATTGCACCCGCCAGCCGGCTTTGAGATCTCAAGGCAAGGACACCGCCGGAACCGGCAGACCAATCCTCCGTGATCAGGCTGTACCCCTCCGTCTGGCAGCGCTGCAACGCTCCCAGATGCACCTCTCCGATATAATTGCGGGACGGGTTTGCATGAAGCAGGCAGATGGTGCGGCTCTGCTGCGTGCGCAGGTTTCGCGCATTGTGGTTGGCTCGATAGTTCAGCGTCGAGACCGCGCGCATGACGCGGTCGCGGGTCTGTTCGCGCACATTCCGTTCGCCGTTCAGCACACGGCTGACGGTTTTGAAGGAAACGCCCGCCTCCCGGGCCACATCGATGATCGTCGCTGGCCGGGCGCCAGCCTGTCTGCGGGGCATGCTCTACTGATGGCAACTCTGATTTCGGTCAGCCAACAGGATTAAGCACGAAAGCCCCTCTGTCCAATGGACAATTGTCTGTCGGGCAGCCGGAAATCGCCTGTCGCGCGAACAACTGGCAATAGACGGGCAGCGATCTCGCCTGGCGGAGACAGATCAGTCGCTGGTGGCACAGGTCTGGTTGTAGGCCTGGTAGTCGGCGTTGAGGGCGGTTACGGCCTCCTGAAGGCCCAGTTCCATGCGCAGCAGGTCCGCTTTCGCCGTCTCATAGTCCGCCTTCGCCGCCTCTGCGGTTGCTGCATGCGCTTTCGAGAGATTACGCATCACTTCCACATCGTCCCAGGTTTCACCCTTGGTTTCGACGATTTCCGCTTGCGCATCGCGGGCGTCTTTCAGCTTCACGATTTCTTCCTGTTTCGGCTTGAACGTCGCCGACATGGCCTGGCAACGGGCAAGATCCCTGGCCGATGACGCAGCATCTGCAGCAGCAACAGGGGCAGCAAGCGCAAGGATGGCGGCAATCAGCAGTCGGTTCATGGAAGGTCCTTTCTCACCAGTTGCGAGGACTATGACCTTTGTCATCTGAAGCCTTACTGAACGTTACTGCCCTGAAATTGCCCAACTTGCCGACCGGACTCAGGCCTCAGGCCCCTCCTGCAGGCTCCTGCGGCGCCGGTTGGCATTGGTCACATCGATGATGTGGAACACGGCAGCGAAGTCCTCCAGCAGCTCCCTGAGGCGGTTAGGACTGTCGAGCGGCGTAAACATGCTGCCCGGTTCGAACAGGTTTCCGCCCTGCAGCGTGATGTACATCTCGCCGCCATAGAAACAGCATTTCAGCTTCCCGCCATGGAAGGCGTTCTCCAGGTTCACGAGTTCCTGCATCAGGTCGGGCGTCAGCAGATAGCGCGACTCCACCTGGTCCGTCGTATAGACCTCAAAAATCTTCTCGAATTCCGGGTCTTCCAGAGATGCCCGCTGCATGCCCTTGCCACCGCCGAACCGGTTGAAGAAGCCGGCGTCCCGCGTGACCAGAGTGCGCCCGTAAAAAGTCTTGTCGAACTGAAAGCGCAGGCACTGGCCCTTGAAGACGGTCACCCATGTGGTTGTGGTCCGGCCCTTGGAATCGGTAGACCGGCGCTTTTCTTCCAGATGCGCTTCAAAGAGTTCGAACTCGACATTGTCGCGCTTGCCCGTCAGCCGGTCCTCATAGGCCGCGCGGTCCCAGCTCGGCACGATGCCGACCTTCTTGTGCTCGTAGATCGACGGAACCTCGCCGGGCTCCGGCTCGAAGGTCAGCCCCAGCTCACGCACAACCGGCTGCACCAGCAGCTCCTTGGCCTCCTTGCCGAACCGCTTCAGGTCCTGCCCGCCCCAGGTCACCAGGCCGAAGCCGACGATCACGCCGATGAACGGCCCGAACACGGACTTGAACCCGATAAACCCGACCAGCGCGATCGCGAGCCCGAGGCCAATACCGATATAGCGATACTTGCGCGCCTTGCTGACGGCCTGCTCCCGGTCATGTTCCCGCGCCTGCAGGGCCGGCTGGATTTCGTGTTGGTAGACGCTGGCAAAACCGGCGAACTCGTCCCGCAATCCGTCCATCGCCTCAAGGATGGCCGGATCGATCTCTGGCTTGTCTGTCATGAATATGTCCCGCAATTTCGAGGCGCACTTAAAACCGGTTCGCCTGCATCGCCAAGGCGATCAGATTTCCAGTTTCAGAAGGTATTCGAGGTCCCGGTGCCGCCCAACGGGGAACAGGAATTCTGCCACCTTTTCCCAGCCAAGCCGATCATACAGGCGTTGGGCGTCATGATTTCCGGAGTAGACGCTGAGATACATTTCCGGCGCGCCGCGATTCCGCGCCCAGGCGAGGGCCTCATCGATGAAGCTGGACCCGATGCCCCGGCCCTGCAGCGAATTGTCGACATAAACCCGCTTCAACTCCACAGCCCCGGGCTTGGGATCGGGCGCCGGCAGACTTAGCGGGCTGCAAAGCAGGTAGGCCTTCATGGCGCCATCATCCGTTTCGCAGATACGTACCAACACATCCGGATCGTCCAGCCAGGCCTGATAGACGTCCGGGCTGTGCGACTCGTCCAGAAACGCCGCCAGGTCCTCCGGGTTATACAAGTGACCAAACTTGTCCGTGAACGTCTTGCGCGCCAGCGCCGTCAGCGCGCCGGCATCTTCCGCCACAGCGTGACGGAAAGTGAGGCTTTGCAATGCATCAGGCTTCATGGCTTCGTTCCGGCTCCCGTCCTATTCGCCGGCTTCTGTTTCATCGCCATAGATCGCCGTCCACGAGCCATCAGCGTCGATCCAGCCGCGATACATGCCTTCGCTGTTAAAGACGAAATCCACATCTCCAGAACCATCGATCAGGACGACCCCACCGTCGCCGCCAAGCGCAGCCACTTCGTCCAGCGCGACCTGCGCAGCTTCGCCAACGCTCTCACCCGCCAGCTTCACCCGGTCGCAGATCGTCTTGGCGACGCCGACGCGGATGAAGTATTCGCCATGACCGGTCGCCGAGACACCGCACACGCCGTTCTCGGCATAAGTCGCGGCGCCGATCAGCGGCGAGTCACCGACACGCCCCGCAGTTTTCGCCGTCATGCCACCCGTTGTTGTCGCAGCCGCAACATTGCCGTCCGCGTCGATGGCGACCGCACCGACCGTGCCGTGCTTGTCGGCCGCTGTACGTGACATCGTTTCAAGGACCCGTTCCAGCGACCTCCGGCGCCGCTCCGTATCGAAATAGGTATTCGGAACGGTCTCCAGGCCTTGCGCTTCTGCAAACGCATCGGCGCCGGGGCCGGCAAACATGACATGTTCGGATTTGTCCATGACGGCCCGTGCCGCGAGGATCGGGTTTTTCACGATGGTGACGCCAGCCACAGCACCAGCATTACGCGTGCTGCCTTCCATGATGGAGGCGTCCAGTTCGTGCGTGCCAGCCGCCGTGAAGACGGCGCCCTTGCCCGCATTGAAGATTTCGTTGTTCTCCATCGGAATGACGGCGGCCTGCACGGCGTCCAGCGCGCTACCGCCATTGCGAAGCACGTCTGCGCCTGCCTCAAGTGCTTCCTGAAGACCCGCCCGGTAGAGCGCTTCCTGCTCCGGCGTCATGGAGCCGCGTGTGATCACGCCCGCCCCGCCATGGATGGCAAGTCGCCACTGCGGCGCTTCCTGCGGCTCAGCACTCACAGGCGAAACCTGGCAGCCCGCGAGAAAGATCGCGGCTGCCGCGAGAAGCGGCCGAAAAATCATGGGAAAGCCTCCTGTCCATCAGACAGCAGGTTGGACCTGAAGGTCAGAGACCTTCAAGCCCCTTTCGTGCCGCAGTCAGCTTTTCACGCCGCGCTGCCCAATCGACGAGACGCTGGCGGTTCTCTTCCACGATCTCTTCGGGCGCGCGGGCCACGAAGTTCTCGTTGGAGAGCTTCTTCTCGGTGGACGTGATGTCCTTCTCGATCTGGCCGAGTTCCTTGTCGAGCCGCTTGCGGGCTTCATCCACGTCGACAAAGTCTGCGATCTGGAGCGCGGCAACGGTCTCGCCGAACACGGCCGTCACCGCCCCTTCCGGCGTTGCATCCGTGAAGGCGATGTCTTCGAGGCGGGCGAGGCGCTTCAGCACATCTTCGTGCCGCATGGCGCGGGCTTCGATCTCCGGGCCGGCCTTGACCAGCGCCAGCGGGATCTTCGCACCGGCCGGCACGCCGAGGTCGTTCCGCAGCGAGCGCAGTTCGGTGATCATGTCGATGACCCATTCGACCTCTTCCGTCGCCGCTTCGTCGTGGAAGCCAGTGAAGACCGGCCAGTCCTGCCCCATCAGGAAGCCCTTGTCCTGAACACGGCCCGGCGCGCGGCGGTCCCAGAGCTCTTCTGTTACGAACGGCATGAAGGGGTGCAGCAGTTTCAGCGTCTCATCGAGCACATATCCGCAAACCTTGCGCGTCTCGGACTTCGCAGCATCGTCCATTCCGCCCAGCAGCGGCTTGATGAGTTCCAGATACCAGTCGCAGAAGGTGTTCCATACGAAACGGTAGATCGCGCCTGCGCCCTCGTCGAAGCGATAGTCTTCGATACCCTTGGTCACGTCAGCAATGCACTGGCTGAGTTCGCCGAGAATCCAGCGGTTCACCGGGCTTTCGATCTCTTCGAAGCTGATCTCGCCCGGCGCACCGCATTCGTTCATCTCCGCAAAACGCGCCGCGTTCCAGAGTTTCGTCGCGAAGTTGCGGTTGCCTTCGACAGCCTGCTTCGACAGGCGGATGTTGCGGCCCTGCCCGGCCATGCGGCCCATGGTGAAGCGGAGCGCGTCGGCGCCGTATTCGTCGACCAGTTCCAGCGGGTCCATGACGTTCCCTTTGGACTTCGACATCTTCTGGCCCTTCTCGTCGAGGACGAGGGCATGGATGTAGACGTCCTTGAACGGAACTTCGCCCATGAATTCGAGGCTCATCATCATCATCCGGGCAACCCAGAAGAAGATGATGTCGAACGCCGTGACCAGCGTCGCCGTCGGGAAGAAGGTTTTCAGATCGTCCGTCTCGTCCGGCCAGCCCTGCGTCGAGAACGGCCAGAGCGCGGAGGAGAACCAGGTGTCGAGGACGTCCTCTTCCTGTTTCAATTCAACGCCTGCGCCCGCCATGGCTTGCGCCTCTTCCGCAGAGGCGGCGACGAAGATTTCGCCTTCTTCAGAATACCATGCCGGAATCCGGTGCCCCCACCAGAGCTGGCGCGAGACGCACCATGGCTGGATGTTTTCCATCCAGTTGTAATAGGTCTTCTCCCAGTTTTCCGGCACAAATTGCGTCTTGCCGTCGCGCACCGCAGCAATCGCCGGCTGGGCAAGCGTCTTGGCGTCGACATACCATTGGTCCGTCATCCACGGTTCGATGACGACGTTCGAACGGTCACCGAAGGGCTGCTCGATCTTGAGGTTCTCGATCTCCTGCAGCAGGCCGGCCGCCTCGAAATCCTCGACAACCTTCTTGCGCGCATCGAACCGGTCGAGCCCGCGATAGGTTTCAGGAATGCCTGCGGCATCAGCCTCCGCGCCATCCACGATGGCCGCGACAGCCGTCAGGATGTTCAGCGGCGTGTGGCCTGCGCGCTTGCCGACTTCAAAATCGTTGAAGTCATGCGCCGGGGTAATCTTCACCGCGCCGGAACCCTTTTCCGGGTTCGCATATTCGTCCGCAACGATCGGCACGCGGCGGCCAACAATCGGCAGTTCCACGAACTTGCCGACAAGGCCGGCATAGCGCTCGTCTTCCGGATGCACGGCCACACCGGTATCGCCCAGCATCGTTTCCGGGCGAGAGGTCGCGACGACGATATAGTCACGCGTCTCTGTGCCGGTGACGTTGCCGTCTTCGTCCTTGATCGGATGCTCGTAGGTGACGCCATCGGCCAGCGGATAACGCAGGTGCCAGTAATGGCCGTTCACTTCGCGCTGGTCGACTTCGAGGTCCGAGATCGCCGTCTGGAAATGCGGATCCCAGTTCACGAGCCGTTTGTCGCGATAAATCAGGCCCTTGTTGTAGAGCTCGACAAACACTTTCGTGACAGCCTTCGACAGGCCCTCATCCATGGTGAAGCGTTCGCGGCTCCAGTCGCAGGAGGCGCCGAGGCGTTTCAGCTGGTTCACGATGGCGCCGCCGGATTCGGCTTTCCAGGCCCAGACACGGTCGACAAAGGCCTCGCGGCCCATCTCGCGGCGGCTGACATTGCCTTCCTGGGCCAGCTGGCGTTCGACCACCATCTGCGTCGCGATGCCGGCATGGTCCGTGCCTGGCTGCCAGAGCACGTTCTTGCCGCGCATGCGCTCAAAGCGGATCAGCACATCCTGAAGCGTGTTGTTCAGCGCGTGCCCCATGTGCAGGACGCCCGTCACATTCGGCGGCGGAATGACGATGGAATAAGCCTGCGCAGACGTGTCTCCGGAGGGTTTGAAGCAGCCCTTGGTTTCCCATGCCTCGTACAGGCGGGGTTCGGCTTCAGCGGGGTCAAATCTTTGGTCGAGCATCGTTTCAGGCGTATTCCGGATAAAAAGAAAAGGCGCGCCGGTGGCGGCGCGCCCTTCCCTATAAACAATTTGGCGGGAGAGGCTAGCGCGCCATGCGGGAGATCCGCTCTACCTCTGCCTCGACTTTCTGTTCAACGATGGTCGCAAGGTTGGCATCCAGCCACTCCTTGATCATCGGACGCAGCAGTTCCCGAACCAGTCCTTCGAGCGTGTTGTCTGCGCCGAGGTCCATCTTTGAAATCAGCTTGCCAAGGGCACCGGCGGCGGCGTTTGCCGTCGATTCATCGGTCAGCGAGGCGTTGTCATAGGCAGGTGAGGCGGACATGGGTTTCTCCACTGGCGCAGGCTCTGGCGCCGGTTCAGGCTGGGCAGGTGCGGGCGCGACGGCGACGGGCTCCGGAACTGGCCGGGGGGCCGGCTCAGGTTCGGCTTCAGCCGCGCGGGAAGCGCTCAGCAGGGATTCAAAACTCTGGACCGGTTCCGGAGCTGCTTCCGGCGGCTCCTCGGCAGAAAAATCCTCGATTTCAAACGATTCCATTTCGAATTCTTCGGCCGCGTCGGCTTCAGCAGCCTCTTCACGGATGTCTTCATCGAACATCACCTCTTCGAGGCTGACATCGTCTTCCTCGTCATTGGCGATTTCGGGTTCCGGTTCAGGGGCCGAGGCCGGCGCCGCTGCATCGTCAGAGATTATTTTACGGATCGACGCGAGGATTTCCTCCATCGTCGGTTCCTTATGTGCTTCGTTGGCCATCAGAGCCCCCTGATATGCTTCAGCGTCTTCGATTCTGTTTACGATCGCTAAGGCGATTGGGTTAACAAAGGGCTGACAATATTAACCCCTTCCGGGACGGGTAGCTATGGTTGCGTCAGCTGACCAGTCGCCCGCAGCAGCTGGTGAGCCGCCACATAGGCATCCCGCTCGGCCTGGACCAATGCCAGCCGCGCCTCGAACAATTGCTGTTCCTGGTTGAGCACGTCCAGCGTGGTGCGCACACCGACCGCCAGTTCTTCCTTGGCCCCATCATAAGCGATTTCAGCAGCATCGACCTGGCGCTTGGAGGCCTCGATGGCCCGCAGGGTTGCGTCATAGCCATACCAGGCCGAAGCCACCTGTGCCCGGATCGAACGGTCCAGCGCATCGATCTGACGGCGCGCCTGGTCGCGGCGCAGGCGGGCCGCCTTGGTCTGGCTCTTTACCAGCCCGCCCGTGACGATCGGGATCGAGCCCTGCACCACTCCCGAAACGGAAGACTGCTGTACGTTCCGCGATTCGAACGTGGAATACTGGGTCTGCGCCGTTCCGACGAGGTTCACCGTCGGGCGTGACTGCGCCTTGGCGGCCTCGATGGCTTCCATGGCGGCACGTTCCGAATGGCGGGCGGCGATCATGTCCGGATTGGCTTCCAGCCCAAGCCGTGTCGCCTCTTCCAGCGACTCAGGCAGCGGCGGCACGGGCGGCGGCGGCGCCAGATCACCCGGCACCAGACCGGTCAGGAAGGAATAGTTCGCAAGGCTCGTCTCGAGCGCGGATTCGGCTCCGGCGAGCGAGGCGCGGGCACCTTCGAAGTTTGCATGCGCCAGCGACACGTCTGTGCGGGTGACGACGCCGACTTCGAACCGGTCTTCCGCAGCGCGGACCTGCTCGTTCGAGACATCGACATTGTTCTGGCGGATCGACACGGTTTCGCGGTCGCGGCGGACATCCATGTAAGCCGTAATGACCTGAAGGATCAGATCCTGGCGGGCGGCTTCATACTGGGCGTCTGCCGCACTAATGCCAGCCTTGGCCTGGCGGATCCCCGCCGAGATGCGGCCGCCTGTATAGATCGGCTTGGTCGCCTGCACCTGCGAGGAGAACGCGCCGGAATTACCGTTGCTCACGCTGAAGGGCGAGTTGGTATCGGTATATTGGTACCCGGCCGAGCCGCCGACAGTAACCGTCGTTCGGCCTCCGGCGCGGGCCTGCTCCAGCGACTCGCGGGCAATGTCCGATTCGACGCGTTGCGATTCGAGCTGCGGGTTCGACAGGACCGCAGAGGCAACCGCATCCTCCAATGTCTCGGCCGACGCAGCGCCGGTCACCAGCAGGCCGGCCAGCGCGCTGCCCGCAAGGATACGAAACTTCAGGATCATGGGAGGCTCCTCGGATGCCGTAATTACGATTACACGCCTTTATACAGGCTTAGCGCCCACAGAGAACAGTGTTCACTTTTCCGGGGAGTTAACGCTGACGCGGCCAGCCCGGAAAATCAGAAAACAAATGCCTTTTTGCGGTCGAACTGCGCAAATTTCGGCGGGAAAGCATCGAATGCATAGCGCGACGATACAGTCTCACCCGCTTTCGTATAGACGCGTCCACGGCCCACACTATCCGGCTCGAGCTGCACAAGCGCCAGACGGCCGCCCTCAGCGAGCTGGTCTTTCCAGGCTTGCGGAACCGTCTCGACCATGCCGCAAACATAGATCACATCGAACGGGCCCTGGTCCGCCAGGCCGTCTTCCAGCTTGCCTTCAACTGCCACAGCCCGATCAAAACCGAGCGAGGCGAACCGGTCCGACATGGCATCGACCAGCTCCGCGCTGTCTTCCAGCGCGATGACCGTTTCCGCGAGGTGGCTGATCAGCGCCGTCTCGTAGCCTGCGCCGGCACCGATCACCAGAACGATATCGGTCGGCTTGATCGCGGCGGCCTTGAGCAGTTTTGCCGTGTCGCGCGGTGTCCACAGGGCGCGGCCTTCGGAGGTTTCGATCTCGAGTTCGGAATAAGCGACTGGCTTGCGGGTCGCCGGGACGAAGGCCTCGCGCGGCGTTTTCAGGAAAGCGTGGACGAATTCCGGATCCGACACGTCATTCGGGCGGATCTGGCTGTCGACCATGATTTCACGGGCGGCTTCGAAGTTCATGGGCTCTCGCCTTTCGGGGTGCGTATGTTC
>MDTG01007545.1_pt1 | contig 12077 bp, 2 predicted proteins | sample 811421 | NCBI WGS metagenome assembly MDTG01 (sample SAMN05326645, study PRJNA326480) | marine metagenome | isolation source: seawater | place: Pacific Ocean: South East | collected 2011 | reverse complement strand
GGTAGTTGTACTGGATTTTTTAATGGAGAATTAATTACATTATTAACCAATCCAGATGGTGTAGGTGGTAAAAGAAGTGCTTATGTATCCACGACAGATAGTATATCTGGTTGGACGCATATTAATTGCAATTATGATGGAACATATTACTGTTTTACTGTGAATAATGTAAAAAAAACATTAACACCATCTGGTTCTGATATAATAAATGCAATCAGTCCGATTTATTTGGGAAAAGCTGATGGTAATGGTATAAATGGTTTTTATAATGGAAACATTTCAAATTTAAAACTTTACAGTAGAGCACTTACTGATGCAGAGATTAAACAAAATTACAATGCACATAAGGGGAGGTTTGGAATCTAGGTGAAACCAAATTCAACTTTCAAATCCATATATCGGGTAAAAAAAATCCCGGTAATTTTTTTGCCCTTAAGGGTTTATAAATAATTCAAAAAAATATTATGTTTGAATCACGCACATATCTAATCATACCGACATCAGAAATATCAAAGATTGATTTCTCGAAAGTTTTTGAAACTTCTGCTGATACTCTACGTAAGTCGGTAGATGGAACAAAAACATTTATCAAGTGGGGAGAGTCTCCCTATGCTGATCAACCTGACTTTGTTACAAATCTTTCAGGAAAAGAAGGACCTTATAATCACTCACAAATATTGACAATACTTTCCGGAACCGACTGGACAGAACCTGAAGAGGAATAATGGCAAGTTTCTCAGGACCAAATATAATATCTGAAAATCTAGCGTTATGTTTGGACGCATCAAATACACAGTCTTATCCTGGTAGTGGAACTACTTGGACAGATTTAAGTGGCAAAGGAAATGATGGCACATTAGTAAACGGTCCTACATTTAGTAGTGATAATAAGGGTCTAATTGATATAGATGGAAGTAATGATTTAGTTTCTGTTGATTATTCACCAACTCTGGCATTCTCAAATGGTATAATTTCTTGCGAAGCATGGTTTTATATTGACGGTCTGGGAAATGGATTTCCTGTTATTGTGAAGAGAGGAAATGGTGCTACAAATAATGATAGACCTTACAATTTAGGACTTCATCAAGATGGATATATGAGATGGATATTAACAGACAATGGTTCGGGTTTAACCGTATGTGATACAGCAGTTATATTTGAAGCAGGAAGATGGTATCATGTAGTCGGGACACATGATAATTCTAACGCTAAAATTTACCAAAATGGAGTTGAAGTCAAAAGTGTTTCTAGCAGTATTAGTGAATTAGAGACTACCAATAATAATATTCCAACTCGAATAGGATTCCGACACACAAATACTGGTTCGATTTATGGTAATGGTAAAATTGCTGTGGCACGAATGTATTCTAAGACACTCACAGCAACAGAAGTTTTACAAAATTACAATGCACTTAAAGGGAGGTTTGGTTTATAAATACTAAAAACTACCTAGTGCTACACGAAGACGGTAATTAAATGGCAATTAAAATATCAGGCGTTACTATCATTGATGATAGTAGAAATATAGTAAGCGGTGCAGCGGCAACATTTACGAGCAATGTTACGATTGGTGGTACATTAACTTATGAAGACGTAACAAATATAGATTCGATAGGAATTATAACAGCGAGAGCAGGGATAAAATTACCAACTTCACAATCTTTAAAATTAGGTGATAGTGATCAATTAGATATAAAAAATAGTGGAAATACTTCATTAATTCAACATACAGGATCAAGTTTTTTATTCATACACGGTAATGATATTGCCTTAAGATCTGTATCACAGAAGAATTTTATTGTTTGTGATGCAGATAATGATGTTGAATTGTATTTCAATAATTCACCCAAATTTAAAACTACAAATACGGGTGTTGAAGTTATTCACGCAGGTGGTGGTGTATTAGATGTCACAACCATAAACGCGACTGATGGTGATTATGCAGGTATAGTAACGGCACAAGGTTTTGTTGGTGGTGGTATTAATACTCTCTCCGAATCCATCTTCAAGGATATGTCCGTATTAGGTGGAATTAATATCACTGGTGTTGCGACTGCGACTGCATTCTCAGGTGATGGTTCTAATCTTACAAATCTTCCCGTAAGTTCATTCTTCGCAAACACAGACGTAGGTATTCATACATTAGCAAAGGTTGGTATTGGAACTACAAATCCTATTGCTCAGTTAGATGTAAATGTTGGTACTTCTGTTACTGCTTTGAACATTGAAGGTAGTGAAGGTCAACTCTTTTCAGTTACAAATAACCTATCATCAGGTTCAATCTTTGCAGTCAATGATATCACAGGACTACCAAGCGTTGACGTAAACGCCGATGGTACAATTCAACTTGCTCCTCGTGGTGCAGGTGAACTTGTGGGTATTGGAACAACAGTCCCTACATCTAAACTTCATGTTGTTGGTGATACATTAGTCACTGGTGTGGGAACATTCCATGCAATTAAAAGCACTGCTGAAAGTTTTCTTATTCATAATACCGCAGATAGAATATTGATGAAAGGTAGTAATCGTATTGACCTTGCGGATAATCGTGTAAGATTTCAGAGTCGCCTTCAAAACGCAATAATGTTAGATGCAGTCGCAGGTTCAGGTGGTTTTGTAAAACTTTATCAGAATAATGATGAAAAATTAGTAGTGACAAGTGTTGGAGTTGGCATCAGAACTGATAATCCTACAACTACTTTCCATGTTCGAGGTAATGGAGTTTTCACTCAACAGACTGGTGGTACAATAACAAATGGACTTTTTCTTGATGCTGGAGATCAAGGACAAGGTAATAGACCAGACATAGTTTTAAAAGGTGCTGGGGATGTTGCGTTAAACAACAAAGCGATGGAGGTTTTTTATAATAATGGTTCGAATAAAGCATACCATTTAAGATATGATGGTGGTGTTTTTCATGGTGGTTTTGTTGGTATCGGAACTGATAATCCAGGTAGACCTCTACAAATTTTACACTCTGATCCAAGAATAAGATTACAGACTACACATGATGGTGGGTTTTCAGAAATTTATACAGATAATAACCATCATTTATATCTAAATGCTGATGCTAGTCAAAGTGCCGGTGGTAGTAGAATAGTATTTAATGTTGATGGCATCGAAAAAATGCGTGTCAAGAATGATGGTAAGTTACAAGTTGGATCTGGTGTCACAATTGCAGGAAGCGGACAGGCAACCTTTGTTGGTGTAGTAACATTTGGTTCAAGTATTCATTTAAACGCTGGAGACCTTGAAATAGTTGATATTATAAAGCATAGAGATAATGATACAACAAAGATAAGATTTCCTGCTGCTGATACAATTTCATTTGAGACTTCTGGTAGTGAAAGAGCTCGTTTTACAGATGATGGTCTCTTCAAGTTAAGTGATACACCTGGAATAGCAATAATCAATGGTTCCTCATCAACTACTGGTATAGGAACAATTCTGATAGGTAAAGGACTTGAAGAGGTTGATGGTGGTGTTACGATTGAATCAACAAATACAGGACCAGATACAGATCATTTAGGAATTAAATTCAGAGTCCACGATTCACAATTTGGATCTGCTCCTCATGTCACAAGTATGACACTGAAGCACGATAAGAGTGTGGCATTGGAAGGTAATTTAAATGTAGCAGGAATATCCACATTCTCTGATGATGTAAACTTATCGAACGATAAAAAAGTAAAATTTGGAAACATGGGTTTCCAGATTTATCAAAACACCTCAAGTTCTAATAACGCAATAATTGAACAATCAGCAGCAGGTCAGTTCTTAAGATTGATAACAAACGGTGGTCAATTAAATGTAGAATCAAATTTTGTTCAGTTTAGAAATTCTGCAAATACTACGACAACTGCTACGTTTGATGCTGATGGTGCAACTACTTTATTTCATAACAGTAATCCTAAATTCCTCACCACGAGCACGGGTGCCGATGTCGTAGGTATTCTAACAGCAACTTCTATAAAAACTCCCAAGTACGATGGAGATGCAGATCGCAATATCATTATGGGTTGCTGTGCTGGTATTGCAATTACTGACACAGTTACAACTGCTTGTAGAAACGTAATCATTGGTTGTAGTGCAGGTCGAAAAGTTTGCACCGGAGATCATGCAGTAATTATCGGAGATTGCGCAGGTCATGAATTAACTCATTCTGGTGCCAACATTCTTATGGGTGAATTAGCAGCGTGTCAAATGTGCTGTGGTTTTAATAATGTTGTCGTTGGTAAGAGAGCAGGAATGGGTCTTACCGGTCGTATTAGCCCTTCTGATGTAAGTTTAGGTGCAAATGCAAATGTCTTCATAGGAGCTTATACAGCAAGATGCATGAGAAGGGAGTGTAATACAGTAGTTGGAACATTAGCAGGTCAGTTTAATAGCGGTGGACAACATAATACATTTTTAGGTGTCAACGCAGGACGAGGACCTTCAGATAGTTCTGCCACCAATACTGGAACTGCTAATGTCTATCTTGGTAGTGGTGCTGGTATTAATGCAAGAGGTGGTAATTATAATATCGCGATTGGTCGAAATGTAGGTATGGCAATCAGCACCGGTGTGAATCTTATAATTATGGGATGTGGAGCAGGTGCATGTCAAATTAGCGGATTCAATAATATTTACATGGGTAATTTGGCAGGTGCTTGTGCTACTTCTGCTACTCAAAACATATTCATGGGACAGCAGGCTGGTAGAAAAAATATATCCGGTGGTTTAAAAATTGCGATAGGAGATAATGCAGGTGAATGTGGAATGGGTGATTCTACAACTGGGGGATTAGCAATAGGTCACTGCACACTAAGATGTGATACTTGTGGGGTTGGAAACGTCGCACTTGGTAATGCTGCTGGAATGAGATTGACTTGTGGACAAAACATATTCATGGGACAAGGCACCGGAGTCAATGCAACCGCAGCTCATGCTAATACATTCTTAGGAAATTATGTTGGAGGATGTTTCACAACAGGTAAAAAAAATACCTTTGTTGGTTGTCAAGCAGGTTTTGGACATACAGTTGGAACCCACAATGTGATGCTTGGTGCCTGTTCAGGACCAAGAACTTGTGGTGCTGTTGGTGATTGTAATATCTTTATCGGTGGATATACTGCCTCTGCGATGTGCTGCGGTTTAGCAAACATTGCAGTTGGATTTATGGCAGGTCGTTGTCTTCGAAATGCTTTCTGTAATATATTTTTAGGTCGAAATGCTGGTGTTGGGCAAACATCTGGAAGCTTCAACTTCTATGTTGGTAATCATGCAGGACCAACTATTTGTGGTGCATCAGGTTGTGATAATATAGGTCTCGGACGAAATACAATGAGACTAGGCGGCGGTACTGCTCAAAGAAATATCGCGATTGGTTTAAATGCAGGTAATTGTGTTACTGGTAATTATAATATTTTCTTTGGTTGTGGTGCTGGTGAATTAATAACAAGTGGTAGTCGTAATATCATAATTGGTTGTGGTGTAGATGCACCAAGCGCGACTGGTAATCGTCAACTTGCGATTGGTGAAGGCACAAGTCGTTGGATTGCTGGTGATAGTTCCTTTAATGTAACTCTTGCTGGTATTGTGACTGCAACTGCTGCTGGTTCTATACTTGCAAATGATGCTGAAATTACTTCTGTATCACCAATAGTTAAAATAAACCAGTCAGGAACATCAGAACTCACAAGTGTATACAATAATAACGCTGCATCATTAGTTATTAATGATACTATTAATGGTGCACAAATCGTTCTTCGTGGTGTGTCACCTAAATTAATTTTTGATCAATCTGCTGGTGGAAATGGCAGCGTGTATTATGATTCTCAGTGTCTTAAATTTTATCAAGGAATGCCCACAGGAACTCCTGTTGAAAAAGTTCGTTTTAATGGTGGTGGAATTAATGTATCAGGTGCTGTTACTGCTACAGCATTTGTTGGTGATGGTTCAGGACTAACTGGTATTTCAGCATCTGGTGGTGGTGGATTTAGTGCTGATGATGATGACAACATATTTACATCAAATACTTGTTCTGGTTGTAATCTTGATGGTTCATCTGGATGCAATAATATTTTCCTTGGTCAATATGCGGGTCAGTGTGTGACTAGTGGTGATAGTAATATTCTACTTGGTCATTGTGCAGGTAAAGGTATAAACTCTGGTAAATGTAATATAATTTTCGGCAAACTGGCTGGTCTCAGTATCACGACAGGTCAGAATAATATCGCAATCGGAAATCAAGCAATTGCTTATATGGGTGATGCAAGAAACAACATCGCAATTGGTTGTTGTGCCTTAACTATGGGAGGAGGATTATTCGGCAATCAAATTGCAATTGGTAATTGTGCAGGTAGATTTACTTGTGAAACTGGTGGTTCTCAGAATATTTTGATAGGAAGTAATGCAGGAAAATGTCTAACTAGGGGATTGAACATAGCACTAGGAACAGGTGCCCTTGCAGTTGCACAAGTTGCTTGTAGAAATATCGTAGTCGGTGCACTGTCCTTACAGAACTTAACATCTGGGTGTTTTAATACCGCAATAGGTAATTTCTCTAACTTGGGAAATACGACGGGAAAACATAATATCACAATAGGTGATTGCTCAGGTCCTGTAACTTCGGGAGCAACTGGTTGTCATAATTTCTTTGGTGGATATAAAACTGGTAATGCTGCTACTTCCGGTGGTGGCAACATAGCTGTTGGTAGAGAGGCTGGGCTATCATTGACCACTGGTTCTTGCAATATCTTTTTAGGTGATTGTGCTGGTGCAAATATTGGTGTGGGAGGCAGCACTATTTTAATCGGTTCTTGTGCTGGTAAGTGCCTGGTGAATACATGTTCAACATCAGGAACTGGAAATATTTTCCTTGGCGAAAATGCAGGAAAATGTGCTACGACTGGTGTCGTCAATATCCTGATTGGAAAAAATGCTGGTTGTTGTTTAAAAGCAAGTGTCACAACCATCGCAATTGGTTCTGGTGCTGGAATGAAAACTTGTGCCGCAAATGACAACGTGTTCATTGGAACAAGTGCTGGTGTCTGCAACAAAACTGGTGGCACCAACGTGATGATTGGTAATAAGGTTGGTAGAGTTAGTGTAAGTGGTAGCAACAATATTTTCATAGGACAATTTGCAGGTTGTAATAATAATTGTGGTGCTTCTAACGTCTATATTGGTAATTGCTCTGGATATAAAACACAGGGTCATAACAATGTAATGATGGGATTAAGTGCTGGATTCCATAGATGTGATGCAAAGTCTAGTTTTAATGTCTTAATTGGAAGGTCAGCAGGAGATACTCAGGGAACATTGGGTATAATGCACTTCGATGTGATGCTTGGTTATACTGCTGGTAGATGTTACACTGGTTCTTGTAGTATTGGTCTTGGTCACTCAATAAGAATGCCAATTACTGATGGTATGAATCAGTTGGCGATTGGTCAGTTAGATAATTATTGGATTACTGGAAATTGTGATTACAATGTTGGTATTGGAATTACAAATCCCACATCTAAACTTCATGTTGTTGGTAATACTTGTGTTGCTGGTATTGCAACATTCTCAAATCATGTAGACCTACCAAGTAATTGCAAATTGCGACTTGGTATTAATAATAATGCTCGAACATTAGAAATATTCCACCAAACTAATACTGGTTTTTATGGTGGTGGAAACTTTATTCAAGGTATAACAGGATTTCCCCTACACATTAAAGCAAAATCTAGTGAAGAAGGAATAGCAATTTTTCCAGATAATACAGTAATTTTATACTACAATGGTTTAGAAAGATTACGCACATGTTCAACAGGTATCGGAGTTGCAGGAATTACAAGCACCAAACATTTAAATGTAACTGGTGTCTCAACATTCGCTGGAACAATTCATGCTCTTGCAACTGGAGATAATAAAGGACTTAGATTACACACTAATAGCGGAGTATCTGCAACAGCTAATGTTTTAAGATTTAATACTGGTCAAATTAACGGATTTACTTTTAATACAAATTCGGATGGTTCATCTTCTAATGAAAGAATGACCATCGATGGTTCTGGTCGAATTGGTTTAGGAATTGCTAATCCTGGTGATTACCATTCTTCTTATAATAGAGTCGTTATGGGAAGAACTACTGACTCAGGTGGTTTTACAATCGTTAGTGCTTCTAGTTTTACAGGAAACATAGCGTTTGCAAATGGGACATCAGGCACTGGACGTCATAATGGATTAATAACTTACTCACACGGTAATAATATAATGAGTTTTGGTACTGGTGGTGGCGTAGAGAGATTGCGCATCAGTAATACTGGTGCAACTTTTGCAGGTAATGTAAGCATAGCAGGAACTGTAAGTATTGGTGGAACATTAACATACGAAGATGTAACAAATGTAGATTCTGTTGGACTAATTACTGCCAGAGCAGGAGTATTCATACCTGATAATCAAAAATTACAAATAGGTAATGAAGCTGGAACTGCAGACTTTGAGATAGCACACGATACTAATAATACTGTTTTTCACAATAAAACAGGGTCACTATTCCTTAAAGGTACTAGTGCCGGCGGTAATGCAATTCATATGCAACCTAAGAATAATGAAAGTAGTGCAATATTTCATCCAGATGGAAAAGTTGAATTATTTAATGACAACGTTATAAAATTTGCCACATCAGGAATAGGTGCCACAATATATTCTGATTCTGCTGATTTACATATTAGGTCTGGTGCCTCTTCTGCAACAGGTGAGGGTCAAATTACATTCAAAAACGTAGACGGTAATGGACAACCCAGAGATGTAGTTAGAATTATTGGAGCTAGTCACGGTAATGGTGGATATGGTGAATTAAAATTACAAACAGCGTTTAATAATTCTTTAACAACAAGATTGGTAATAGAAGAAAATGGTACTTCAAGATTTACTGGTATTGTATCAATATCGAGTGCAGACCCACAGCTTACTTTTCATGATACAAATCATAGTCCTTTCCATTACCATATAAAAGGTGACGCTGGTGCCTTAAGAATTAGTGATTCAGTGAACGGAAATAGAATAAGTTTCAATGCTAGTGGTTCTATATCTATCCATGCTGGTACTACTGTTTTCAGTGGTGCAGCACAAGTATCAACTAACTTAGGAGTAAATGGTAATATAAACATTGAAAATTCTGCACCAACATTAACTTTAACGGATAATAGTGGTACTGCTAATAATTATAGTATCGTTAATAATGGTGGCGTATTTAGACTAAGAGATGAAACAAATTCAGTAAATAGATTTACTCTCGCCTCCAGCGGAGTTGGACATTTTATAGGAACTATGTCTATTGGTGATGCTACTTTCGGGTCAAAGAGTATAATAAGGGTTTATGGAGGACGAGGTGGAATAAAGAAAAACGCTTTGATGGTATTGAATCCATCTGCAAGCGTTACAGGTAGAGGTGCTGGTATCGCAGTGGGTGCAATAGGTAATGATTCAGATTATATTGGAACTTTATATGCTAGTAGAGATAATAGTGGTGACAATCGAGGAACAACATTCTTAGAGGGAAAAGATGCTGTTATTATAAACACGAATGATGGAACCTCAGTGCAAACAGCAGTAAGTTTCGGTTCTGGTATTTCAACATTTTCTAGCAAGATTGCTTTACCTGATGATAAACCAATACAATTAGGTACTAAGGATACAAATCCTGATGGTGAATTAGTTATCGAACACTGTTCTTCCAATGTAAACTTTATAAGATCTCCCTCCAGTAGAACCTTACAGATATTCGGTGATGGTGGTTTATTAATTAGAGGAGCTGGAAATCAAAACATCGCACATTTCATACAATCATATGTAAGATTATATCAGAATCAATCCATAAGATTAGAGACAAAATCTACTGGTGTTGAGGTAGTTGGAGTTCTTACAGCAACTTCTATTAAAACTCCCAAGTACGATGGTGATGCAGATTTGAACATTATCATGGGTTGCAATGCTGGTATTGCACTCACTGATACAACAACCGGCGGTTGTTGTAATGTATTGTTAGGTCATTGTTCAGGACAGAGATTATGTAATGGTAGTTCAAATGTCATGTTAGGGTCTTGTGCAGGTCAAAATGCCAGATTTATGAATGACATGGTTGCTATTGGTAGAGAAGCTGGTAGAAACGCTTGCTGTGTCGGAGGAACTCTTGTTGCAATAGGTCCGTTTGCAGGTAAATGTAATGACTGTGCTGATGGAAATACCTTCATCGGTGCTCATGCCGGAAAATATATTTCAGGTTCTGGTGGTGATTATAATTTCTTCGGTGGATATGGTGCAGGACAAAACTCATGTCATGGATGCTCAGACAGTCCGACTGGTGGTGCTTGTAACATCGCACTCGGTTTCCATGCTTTTGGTCAACGTGCAGGTGGTTCAAATAACGTTTTTCTAGGAAGATTTGCTGGTACTGCAAACAGCACAGGAACCAATAACTTTGCTGCCAATAATGGTGCGTTAATGTCCAATGTCAGCGGTAGTAAAAATTTCGCCGGTGGATATGTTGCATTGACGAATAATATATCTGGTGCACAAAATGTCGCCATAGGTCCTGCGGCGATGAGATGTAATATATCTGGTGGAAGTAATATCGGAATAGGATTCTGCGCACTGGGTGAGAATACTTGCGGTAGTAACAACATTGCGTTAGGTGAATGCGCAATGAGATGTCATCACACCAATGGGTCAAATAACTTTGCTGCTGGAACGAGTGCATTAAGAGAAAGTGAAGGTTCTCATAACCAAGTTATTGGACATAGTGCTGGTCTCTGTAACACTTCGGGATGTTACAATATAGCGATTGGTCAGCATGCAGGAAGATGCAACACTACAGGATGTCATAACATATCGCTTGGACTTGCTGCTGGAAGAGAAAGTGAAACCACTTCTAACAATATTTCTATTGGAGAATGTGCAAACTACTGCAACAAAGCGGGTGCAAACATAGCGATTGGAAGAAAGACAGCATTCCATGATGATATTAGTTCAAACAATTTCAACGTTGCGATAGGTGATTGTGCCTTCATGGGAGCAACAGATATGGGTGCCAGATTGCATAACGTTGCAATCGGTATTCAAGCTGGTGGTGCTTCATCAGCAGGAAGTGGAAACATCTTCTTAGGTTGTTACGCTGGTTATTGTAATGGAGGTGGTGGCACTAACGTCTACATGAATAGAAAGGCAGGATACTTTAATAAAACAGGTCACGACAATGTAATGATAGGTGACTGTGCTGGATTCTGTGGAACTAGTCATGGAGGCAACGTCTTCATCGGTAAGCAGGCAGGTTACTGTAATAATGGTGACAACAACGTCGCAATTGGTGTGAAAGCAGGTTGTTGTTTAAGTTCTGGTAGTAAGAATGTTGCAATTGGTTCTGGTGCAGGACAGAGATTCAAAACAGGTAGTTATAACTTTGCGTTTGGTAATCAGACGATGACTCTTGCTGATGTGAGTGGTAGTAATAACATTGCGATGGGTAATTTCACAGGAAGAAGAATCGCAACTGGTAATGGAAATATTTTCTTAGGTAGTGGTGCAGGAAGATATGTATTAGGTGGTCATTGTAATATAGCAATAGGTCAAGGTGCTTCATATTGTTTAAGTGGTGGTTGCTGTAACATAGCGATCGGTTCTAACGCGGGTTCTAAACAAACTTCCAGTACTGAGAATATCTCGATTGGTTCTGCTGCAGGTTCTCAGAACTGCACAGGTAGTGGTAATGTAGCGGTAGGACACTCTGCTGGTTATGGAGTAAGAGGAAGTAATAATATTTCAATCGGTGCAACAGCAGGACCTGGTAATGCTCTTACCACTGCTGTTGATAATATCTTTATCGGTAGACAATCTGGTGCCGGAGTTACATCTGCAGTCCAAAACATTTACATAGGTGTTTGTGCTGGTCATGGTCATGGTAATTCAAGTGTCGCAGGTGTAGGAGTAGGAACTGAAAATGTATTCGTTGGTTCCTGTGCTGGTAGGTGTGTTGCAGTTGCGAAGAAGAACGTCTTTGTTGGTGGAAACGCAGGACAACGTATTAATGATGGTAGTTTCAACGT
>MDTG01217200.1_pt1 | contig 12078 bp, 8 predicted proteins | sample 811421 | NCBI WGS metagenome assembly MDTG01 (sample SAMN05326645, study PRJNA326480) | marine metagenome | isolation source: seawater | place: Pacific Ocean: South East | collected 2011 | reverse complement strand
TGCGCCAGCGCACAGCCACGGCTGCCCCTCTTTGTCGGGTTAGGTAATCTGTCTCTCAGATCAGAGTGGCTGCCAGATTGACCACAATACCGCCACCGACAGCACAATGAGTATCACGCCAAACCCGCGGTCCAACAAGCCGCCGTACTGCATGAAACGGCCCGACCAAGCAGGCCGGGATAACAACATCGCCACCACTGTGTACCATAGGGCATCAATCACGGCTGCAGTGGTCGCGATCATAAGTTGGGTCTTCAGCGTGGCATCGGGCCGAATGAACTGGCTGAACAGCGCCGCAAAAAAGACAGCGACCTTTGGGTTAGACAAAGCAATAACGAGGCCTTCTCTTGCCGCTTTGCCACCGCCACTGCTCGTCTCTCCAGCATTGGCAGAAGTAACGCGCTGCGCCATCAGCGCGCGACAGCCTAGGTAGAGTAGAAACCCAGCCCCCAACGCACGCAGCCCGTCAAACCAGGTTGGCTGAGCCAACAGCAGCGTTCCCAATCCACTAACCATTAGCGCCGCCCACAGGAAAATGCCAAAGCCATGCGCAAACGCGCAGATAACGCCAGCACGAGTGCCACTGGTAACTGTGTGACGCACCACGATGGCGAGACTGGGCCCAGGCGACATCGCGCCCAAAAAGCAGATCACCACAAGTGAGATAAATTGACTAACCGTCATATGACTTTGATCAAATTACAGACAGGACGCAGCGCTACTTCTCTGCCTTACCAGCACCTGCCGCTTCCATTTCTAGCAAAGGGTAAAGACGGGGCAAGATAAACATCGAGAATCGTTTCAGAATATTTCCTGCGCACCTGTTTACGCACCGGCAATCAACGCAGGCGGGACGTAATCAAAGATGAAGTTGATACGCTCTTCGTTGCCTTTATTCATCACGCTATGTGTTTTCTGGTTGTTGACTTCGTATGCCTTGCCTACCTCTAACTTGTAAGGCTGCCCATCAATCATAAATCGCACTCTGGAATTAGTGCTGATTGGTATGTGGATACGGTGAGAGTTGTGAAACGACGGGTGGGCATCACGATGTGGCGTGATGACCTCTCCAGGCAGAAGTTTTGCTGCCATCGCCCGAATAATCGTGCCGCCAACAGGGTAATTTTCTCTAATAATCTCCATCATCAGCGGGACCGCTGATTCCTGAAGCAGCTCCCAACCCGCTTCCCGGGTCACAGTAATATCGGGCCATCCGTCTCCTGAAGTGAAAATCATGACAACGCTTTCTGTGCGCCTGTGCACGTCATAATCCTGTTGTCGCTGCTGATTATCCAGCCACGCCTCCCGCTCCAGTGCATCAATCGCAGTTCGCAAATGATCCACTGGTACGATGCCCAAATCCTTTAGAGGTACGCCTATGTCCACGTCGAGTGTCGCCAGTCCGGGAGGCCTCGAAAGGCTATCACTGGGCCACTCTTAATGCCAGAATGTCGCTGTTCCGAGCGGGGCACCAAAGCTGCTGCAAACACCTATTCGCCGTTTAGGCCACTTCTCGCATGTCGATACCACTTCCCAAATTAATCGCCACATCTGTCGTTCGAGGCAGTGAGCAGGGGCAGAGCCACGGTGGCGTATTTACCATCGACTTTGAACACCAAGTCTCTGAACAACACCTTGACTGGAACAATGCCGATATTGACTGGGAGGGGCGCGGTGCGGACCGAGGCCTCAGGGGTATCGCTTTCGACGGTGACGATATTTATATCGCGGCCTCAGACGAGTTATTTTGCTATGACAAAAATTTCAATTTGCGTCACAGCAAAAAGAACCGATATCTAAAACACTGCCATGAAATGTGCCGCATGGGCAGAAAGCTATTGCTCACATCGACAGGGCACGACTGTATCCTAGCTTACGATTTAGACGAGAGGATTTTTGTCTGGGGATTTCACCTACAAAAAATAGCGGGCGAATGGGGTGGATTTACGTTCGATCCCCGCCGGGACTCGGGCCCTGGTAGATACAACGAGCACCATATCAATATGGTGCATGTTGACTCGAATGGGATATTTCTCAGCGGACTGAGGACCGGCGCGCTACTGCAAATCACTCACGACAATCGAGTGCAAGCGGTATGCAGTTTGCCGTTGGGAACACACAACGCCAGACCCTATAAAGACGGGGTCATCTTTAATGACACTGGCAGTGACCATGTTCGCTTTGTGAGCCGGGAACGCGGACAGCGTAGCTTCACCATTAAGCATTACGATACTGATGAGATCGAATTTGCCGGTATTGACGATTCAAAGATAGCCCGTCAGGCATTTGGTCGAGGGTTGTGTGTCTATCAGGATCGAATATTAATCGGCGGATCCTCACCATCAACCATTTCTCTTTACGACATAACCACTGGGGAGACTATAGGTTCAGTCAACATGACAATGGATATTCGCAACGCCATACATGGACTCGAGATCTGGCCCTTTTAATCTCAGACTCTTCTACCTCAGTCACAAAAAAAGGCCGGCAAAGCCGGCCTTTTTTCTTGTATCCCGCGAGTGTCATCCACCCCAGCGTTTGATCAGCCTGATGCCAAACTCACGAGGCCGGTTGACGTAATTCTTTTGCACGTGCTCTCTACCATCCTTTGAACTCGCGGCACCGTACTCAAACGCTCCTGAGCCAATGGTGTAGATCGCTCGCTCATCGGTCAGGTTGTTCACAAAAGCTGAAACTTCCCAGCTATCGCCTCTCAACCCAAAGGACAAATCACCGATGTTGTTACTGGGATTAGTGATCTGTGGGTTGTTTGCCGACGTGGGAGTGTTGTCAATGATATTATCGCTATCACCACGGTAGGACCACTGGAGTCTGGCAAAGACTTCTGAGCCATTGAATAATGACACTGGCTGATCATAATTTAGCCACGCCGACCCAGTGAGTTCCGCAACAGTAGGCAGATTGTCGCCCTTGTAGACTTCAAGTCCTTGATCAGTCAAGTCAGAGTCGTTCTCCGCCTCAAGCCACTCCGCATTCATGCCAAACGTCCAGCTTTGCGTCAGGGCCCAATCAAACTCCGCGTTCACGCCGAGAATGTGAGCGTCTCCAGCATTGCCAATAGAGACCTGCCACGGCTGCCCGCAGACACCTGCGATTTCGCCAGGACCGTCCGAAGGACAAGTCTGATTACTTGGATCAACAAGTTCGAGTTGGTACTCCTCCCAGTCCATGTAAAAGGCGGTAAGGTTAAAGCGCCCTGCGCCCCCGAAAATTGTGGAACGGAGGCCGGCTTCATAATTTGTCATGATGTCCGGCTCGTAGTTGTTCGGGTAGAACGGTTCACCACGTACCCGATTAGTGCCGCCAGGCCGGAATCCCTCGGTATACAGTGCGTACGCCATGACGTCTTCGTTAAAGCGATACGACACGGCAAGCTTCGGCGCAAATTCCTTGTCGTTGGTCTCGTGTACTTCCGCGCCGTTAGGATAAGTCTCTAAATCGTCACGGGTGTTGGGGCGCTGCACGTAATAGGCATTAGATGTGTCCCGGTCAAAGAAACGACCCCCTACCGTGACATCAATCTTGTCAGTCAGGTGCCATATTACCTCACCGAACACCGCGTACTGCTCCCATCTAGTGTCGCTATACGAGTCCCATGCATGGGTCGCATTTGGATATGTTAAGGGAGTTCCACCGGGTCCAGCTTCGCTGTCCTGCCATTCGTAAAAGTCGAGCGCGACGGACTGCTGGAAATCACCATTTGTGACATTGGCAAAGTCACTTTCCCAATAATTTTTTGCATCCTCGTAGTAAACACCCACCAACCAATCGAGAGTCTCTCCCTGAGCTGACAGCCGGAACTCTTGTGTAAACCGCTCTTGGTAACCTACTTCCTGAATCGTACTCAGGTAATCCCCAGTCGGTGTTGGCGCAAGGCAATAAGCCCCGTTGTACAGAGCCACCCCCTCAGGGGTTGAGTAATACCAATAGTAGACCTCGGCGTCCAAACCGCCGGCACATGACCAATTAGCGCCAGACCAATAGTGATGATAAGCCGTGATGTCTTGGCCCCAAGTGGTATCTCGCTCGTAATAGGAGGTTGCTGACACAAGCTGCGCAAATCCGAGGTCGGCCTCTATGGTTAAGCCGTAGAGATCTAGTTCGTCGGTGCTGTAGTCATCGAAAAATGACACTTTTTTCAGATCGCCAACGTAAGGATCCATAAATCCATATGCACCGTTATCTACCTCTTGGTGCAAGTACTGCGCCGTGGCCGACCAGCTGTCGTTAATATCCCAACGAAGCGAGCCCCTCCAGCCGTCTACCTTGGAGTGGTTAACATCGTCCTCTACGAATTCCGAGTTATCCAACTCACCCCAGTCCATACCGCTCCAATCATGGGGAGCATCAGGGGTACTGATGTAATCGGGGGTGTGTCCCAGTACATTGTCAATGAATCCGCCATCTTCGGCTGTGAATCCCACCACCCGCAGCGCCAGTTTGTCGTCTATCAGCGGGATATTCGCGACGACTGATCCGTCGTAACTGCCGTCGACATCGGAGCCCGTTCGCACATAACCGTCTAACGTCAGGCTAAATTCATTCATGACAGGCTTTTGGGTGATGATTCGAAGCGTTCCAGCCTGCGCATCAGACCCATAAATCGCACCCTGTGGGCCAGCCAATGCCTCCACCTGCGCAATGTCGACCATTCGGATCGTAGGCTGTGCGCCCGTCGATGTGATAGAGATCTCATCCAAATACACCGACGAAGTCGCCTGTGCGACATAACCGCCACCATCAATCGTTGCGCCACGGAAAATCACGCTAGATGAGCCGTTACCGTAGCTCAGCACGTTGACAGAGGGCATGAAGCGGGTGAAATCTTCCATGCCTCTCGCGCCCATCTGAGCAATGTCCTCACCAGAGAGAGCCTGAACGCTCGCCGGGATATCTTGCACTGATTCACTACGTTTTCTCGCGCTTACTATGACTTCTTCAAGCATGGCGCCTTCTTGCGCCAGGACTTGTGGTGAAGGTACCAGCACCGATGCGACCGCCGTGCTCAGCGGCATCAGTTGGAAGTTGGGCTTGCGTAAGGCTTGGAACATCATTCTCCCCTTCGCACATTGCGTCTCTGCGCGCGTGTGCATTCGCGTGGTTAAAATTTTGATTATTGTGGTTACTCTATAACACTTTTTAAAGACCTGAAAGCAGAGATTCAGTCACGCACAAGCGCTCACAGTAGCGGCTCTAGCACCTCTGATAACTCCTTTAGGTGGCTCTGATACCGCCTCCAAAGATTCACAGAGCTAGAGTAAATCGGCTGGCGAACCTGCTCTGAGCTGGCCGTCTTCACCGCCCGTTCAGTCTTGTGAAATTCAACACAACTCGGTTCAAATGTCAGCCCACAAAAATCAAGAATTCTTCGGACCTGACCCTCAACATCCTCAACAACCTCCTCATACTGTACATCCAGAATGAAACCAGGCATCACCGTGTGCCAGTGATCCATTAGCCGCTGATACTGCAAGTAGTATTCACCAATCTCGGTCAAGTCATAGGTAAAAGGCTGGCCCTCGGCAAACAGTTGTTTGTAGCTACCAAAACAGCTGTCCATCGGATGGCGCTTTGCGTTGATGATACGCGCATTGGGCAAAATCGTACGAATAAACCCAAGGTAAAAAAAGTTATTGGGATTTTTGTCTATGAAACGCGGCGCACCTCTGCGATATTTGAGGGTCCGGTTGATGTATTCCTCGCCAAGCTTTGACCAGACTTGGTCGCCTAACTCACTGAGATTTTCTGGGAATCGTTGCTGCGTGCTGCGCACAGGAAGACTATGGGCAACCGCTCCCACGTCACTCAGTTCGTGTGTTCCGTCCACCTGACTATGACTTGCCAAAATTTGCTCCAGTAGAGTGGAGCCAGAGCGGGGCAGCCCTACAATAAAGATAGGGGCGGCATTCTCTGCACCCAGGCCATCGCGTCGCTCTAGAAAGCTGCGGGTGAATATCTCCTTATGGCGATCCGTCGTCACCTCGGTTTGTACCGGATCGTAATGCAGCAAAGCGCGCTGCCTTTTATTACCCGAGCTAAAGTAATGAAACGCGCGATCATAATCGTGGCGGTTTTCGTGCGCGAAGCCGAGCGCATTACACAACTGCACAGCGGCCTGCTCTGGCAGGTCTGCGCTGTCCAGCATGGACTCCATCACAGCGAGGTCATGGTCCTCAAAGCGAAAGGTCTTCATATTTGCCAGGCTCCAATACGGCTCGGCATTCATCGGATCGCACTTGATACTTTCTCTGTAGACCTCAATCGCCTCAGCTTGTCGTCCTACCGTCTTTAACTGCTGACCCAACCCAGAGAATGCTCCGGCATGACCAGGTTGCCGCTCCAACGCTGCTCGGTAGGCTTCTGCGGCCTCCTTTGGCCAGTCGGCGCGCGCCAATGCATTGCCCAGAGCAAGGTGAGCTTCGGCGGCTTCCGGTGATAGCTCGACCACCATGCGCGCACTATCGATAGCTTCCTCCAGCTGATCATCGGCCAACTGGACAACTGAAAGGTCAAGCCATGCACGAGCATAATCGGGAGCCACTTTAACTGCCTGCCCAAGGAATATTTGCGCCTCCCGATACTTTTGATGCTGACTAGCAATCGCTGCGAGATGGCGGATAGCTTCGACATGGTCCGGATCTCTCCGCAATATGCTTCGGTAAATATCTTCCGCTTCAGCGCCCTTACCGTCTCTCTCCAGCTGACCTGCGCGGGCCATCTCATCTGGATACTTCACCTTCGCGCCGCGAGTCCCATCTTTAGGTCGCATGCGATTCATTCGGTAACGCGCATGACCGATCTTCTCTTCAAGCGCGTCGGGGTCCGGGCGCAGCGCCTGCGCTTGTCGATACGTTTTTACCGCTTCACCGGGCATACCCTCGAGCATCAAGATGTCAGCGTGGATCTCGTGCGCTGATGCGCTCCCAACGTGCAGCTTCAATGCTTTATCAGCGTATAAACGTGCTTCACTCAGATACTGATTGGCGATACACGCCTTTGCCGCGAGACACAGTAAGCGAGCGTCCTCCGGAAAATGGTTGAGCCCTTCAATACTGACTGCGAGGGCAGTCATGGCATCTCGTTTAGACAAGTGCATCGTCGCCGAGTCGCCATATTGCTGAACGCTGTAAGTTGGTTGTTTTGATTCCACTTTAAACCCGCTTCTTTGCCCGGCTCAGAACGACATCACAGCAACGGTTTGCATGTCAATGCGCTCAGCCATGCTGCTCTGCTAGGAGTAACCGCCTAAAACAGCTGCGTCTGAGCGGATGGGGGTGCCAGCTAACTCGGCAGCCTGAGTTCATTGACCCTCCGAGGAGACCATTCGTCAAAAACCCTGCTAGGCTCGCATCATCAATCATATTGCCTCCAGCGTTGCCTTCATCAACGTCCGGTGCGACAGTAATGGTCCTTCACTCAATAGGCACTTACGCCAGCGAGTTCCTATCACTCACAAGCTAGTTAGCAAAGGCGATTCCACTATGAGTAGACCCGCCAACCCGTTTGACTCACGCGGGTCATTCCTACTGAGTCTTTTTATGACTTTAGTAGGTTACAGCGTGCTGGTTGCACTGCCCGCGATCAATAGCGCCTGGGTGGATCAACTGGGCTTTACTGAAGTACAGGTAAATCGAGTGGCGTCCGCGGACCTGCTGGGGCTATTCATCGGTGCTGTCATCACCAGCTTTTTGATCCGAAGAACTGACCGACGGAAGCTGATTTACACGGGAATTGGATTCGCAGTGCTCGCTAATGGCCTATGTACCCTGTATGCAGACTATGACTCAACGCTAGCACTGCGTTTTGTCGCCGGTCTTGGTTCAGGTCTATACACCGCGGTGGCGGTAGCGAGCCTTGGGGCAAACTCCAAACCCCGACAAGCCTTCAACTGGATGTTGCTGGCTTTTGCAGTCTCGCAGTTTCTTGAGCTTCAGCTCATACCGCTTTTAACGATGAACGGTGTGTACGTCTTTTTTATCAGCACCTATCTGGTGACTCTTCCGTTCGTCCGCTTGATACCCGCGCGCGCCAATTCTATAGAGCCCCCCTCTTCCAACGAGCAACACAGTAATCGCCCTTCGTTCATTGCTTGGGTCGGCATAGCTGCAATCGTCATCGCTTACATCAACATCGGGGCCTACTGGTCCAATATTGAACTAGCGGCAAGCAATGCTGGGCTAGATAGCGCCTGGGCAGGACAAATTATTGCCTGGTGTTCTCTGCTCTCTTTCGTCGGTTGCTTTGCTGCCATGTGGGCTCTCCGTAAACTTGACTACGACCGACCGCTTCTCATTACCTTTGCCATCATGATTTTTGCGGTGGGCGCATTGATATTTGATTTCTCTGCGGCCCTATTTCTCGCTAGCGTGGCAACGTTCAATTTCTTGTGGATCTTTATCGACGTCTATCAGATGGGGGGGGTGTCGGCAGCAGACCGATCTGGCAGCGCCGCTGCATTCATCCCGGGGGCGCAAGGGCTGGGTCAAACAACCGGCCCGTTCGCCGCCTCCTTCATGCTTGATAGCAACTGGGGATTTGAGGGCGTATTCACACTATGTGCCGCGGCATCCGCGACGGCCCTGCTGATTTATGGCTTGATCTATCTAAAGTATCGCGCTTCAGCGTCATAGACTGGAAGTCAATTGCGCAGCAAAAGAACTCGCCCACTGCCATCCGAGGTCAAGCACTTCGGTATTGCAACGATGTTGCTTTTTGCCTGCGCCAGCGCCAGCCAAGGCGATTCAATCTTGACCGACGGGCAGGCCGCTGGGAATAGCGTCCGAGTGCTGTGCGGTAGTCTGATAGATGGTCTGTCCGACAGACCACTGGCCAATCAGGCCATTATCATTGAGGACGGCCGCATTGTTTCGGTGGTACCAACCATTGACCTCGCGCCGAGTAAAGACCACAGAAGGGACATAAACCTCTCAGAGTTAACTTGCCTTCCTGGACTTATCAACACCCACGTCCACTTCGATAGCAACCCAGAGGATTCGTCCGATTACGGTGTATACGCTCGACGGACCGAGCAGCAGACACTGCAATTAGTGCTAGATAACGCTGAAACGACGCTCCTTACGGGTTTCACTACTGTGCGCCATGTTGGCGCATGGTTCCCCGATGCGGTGTACCGAGCCCGCGAGTTGATCGATGGTGGGCAGGCAGCTGGTCCTAGGATCCAGACGGCGGGCCCGTATTTGACGATTCCGGGTGGCGGTGGCGACCTGAGATTTCCCGAGATCCCGATAGAAAAGATCCCACCTGAGTCGCAACAGGGCATTGCCAATACGCCCGAGGGATTCGCGGCACGCGCCGAGGCCGCCATCAACGCAGGCGCCGACTTTCTCAAAGTCATCGCATCAGGCGCGGTTTTTTCGGTGGGGACGGCTCCAGGCGCACCAGAGATGACGCAGGCTGATATTGAAGCCGTGGTCAAAGTGGCTAGACGACTCGGTAAAAAAGTCACTGCCCATGTGCACAGCGATCAGTCGGGTCGAGACGCTATCCTTGCAGGTGTGGATTCTCTCGAGCACGCCTCGCTCTTATCTGATAGCACGATTGACCTCGCTAAGGCGCAAGGGGTGGCGTTTTCCATGGATGTCTATAACGGTACCTACACCGACACGATTGGACGGGAACAAGGTTATCCAGAGATCTTCCTCCAACGAAACACTGAGACTACCGAAGCGCAACGAATGGTATTTAAAAAGGCTTACCAAAAGGGCGTCACAATACTCTACGGAACTGACGCTGCAGTCTTGCCCCACAGTATGGGTGGCTGGCAGTTTGCGATTATGGAAGAGCTGGGTATGTCTGCCATGGAGACCATTCACTCGAGTACCTCAGCCGCAGCAGAGCACATGGGCATCGCAGAGGACGTGGGCGCAATTGCGCCCGGTCGAGTGGCTGACCTCATTGGCATTTACGGTAATCCACTGACTGACTTGGAACTTTTAAGACAGGTCACATTTGTCATGAAGGATGGCGAAGTCGTAAAGGCCTTGTCCGATGTGACTGAGGTTGATCGATAATAGGGCGCAGCTCTGGCGCTTGCGAGATTACGGACTGCGAATCCACCTCGCACGCTGGTCAAATGCACTCACGCCCGCTTAAGCAATATGGCGCGGAAAAGCCCGCCGAAGAAAGTCGCGTGCCACCGCTCTGGCACGGCGTTTACTGAGCTCTCGGGGTGTCACCAGTAACCCGAGGTGCAGGCCATCGATCAGTGCCGAATAGCCCGTTGCCAACTCTCGCGCATCAACGCCTTGATAACCTTCCTCGCGGATAATGTCAGTGAATAAAGCTTCAAGTTTTTGGGCCGCCAGTCTGTCTACTGTTGACACGATCTTCTGATAGACAGGCCGCGCGCCCGCCTCTCCGTAGTAGGCAAACCACACTGACATCTTCTGCCGTTGGGTGACACCGCGGCCCAATTGAAAGTCCAGCAGGGCGTCGAGCCGCTCGCCCAGGTCGGGTATATCGCCACCTTCCATAATCTCGATCTGGCCGCCGTGATATTCCTCGGCTACGAAACGGAGGGTCTCCTTAAGCAAATTGTCCTTGCTCTCAAAGTGCAAATTGGCGATGCCCACGCTAAGGCCCGCCTCCCGGGTCACCATCTGCATTGTTATCGCGGAGAGCCCATGTTGGGCAATGCATCGAATCGTCGCGTCAATCAGTTGTTGCCGCCGCTCTGCTTTTGGGCGGATCTGGCGGCGTTTGCTGCCGGTGTCCGGCGTCGCTTCGATCACTGCGCGTGACGTATCAGCCATGTTTTTCCTCAGGAAACGCTCAACGCTGAGTCTACGGGTATCACCCCGCACTCTCAACGAAGAATGAACGTTCATTCATTCTGGGTAGACGGTCACAGTCGGGCGTGGCACTATTTCGGCTTAAATTGACTCACCGGAGAGTGCAGTGAACCAATACGATGCGATCGTCATTGGTGCAGGCCACAATGGCCTCACCAACGGGGCCTATCTCGCCAAGGCGGGGCTCAAAGTGGCAGTCTTGGAGCGCAATCCCTACATCGGCGGCGCCACGGTCAGCCGTGAGCTGCACAAAGGCTGGTGGTACTCCAACTGCTCCTATGTATCGAGCCTGCTGAGGCCAGAAATTACCCGCGACCTTGAATTACCCCGGCATGGCTTACAGGTGGTCTCCTTCGGCGGCGGCGCCACCTTCATGCGCAACGGTGATTACTTCGGCAATTACAGCGACCACGATCGTCACTACCGCGAGATGGCGCGCCACTCCAAGCGCGACGCGAATGCCTACGACCGTTATGCCGCAGATACCAGCCTGCAAACCAAGCTGATTCGACCGTATTTGATGCGAACCCCGCCAGACCCGACTTCGATGAAACCCAAAGATCTGCGTGATCTGCTGGAGTTTGCCCGCTCCTTTATGGATCTGGGGGAAGAAAAGCTGCTCGATACCATCAAGTTTTGGACAGCCAGCGTCGGAGACTATCTAAACGAGTATTTTGAAACCGACGTAATCAAGGCGCATATGGCGGGCAGCGGCATCATCGGTACCGCATTGGGGGTTTACTCGCCAGGCACAGCCTACGTTCTCCTGCACCACTACATGGGTGATGTGGACGGCAATGTGGGTGCCTGGGGCTTTGCTCGCGGCGGCATGGGTGCCATCGCCGATGCCTTGTCCAAAGCGTTCCAATCCTATGGCGGCGAGATCATCTGTGACGCCAATGTCGACGAAATCATTGTCAAAAATGGTAAGGCGGCGGGCGTCGCGCTGAAAGACGGCACCGAATACAAAGCCCCCGTCGTGGTCTCCAACCTCGATCCGAAGCGCACTTTCCTGGACATCACCAATCCCTCGGACCTACCCAAAGATGTGCTGAAAAAAGCCCGTAACTTCAAGATCCGAGGCTCTTCAGGAAAGCTCAATATCGCACTCGATGGGCTGCCGGTGTTCAACGGTCTCGACCCTCGCAATCGCCTGATGGCGGGAGATCTTCACTTCAGCGACTCGCTGGAGCGACAGGAACGCGCTTACGACGACTGGAAAGCGGGCACCTGGTCGAAGGACCCC
>MDTG01313464.1_pt1 | contig 12079 bp, 9 predicted proteins | sample 811421 | NCBI WGS metagenome assembly MDTG01 (sample SAMN05326645, study PRJNA326480) | marine metagenome | isolation source: seawater | place: Pacific Ocean: South East | collected 2011 | reverse complement strand
CAAACCTACTGATGTTAAAGATTTCTTCTTTTATATTCTGTTACTCAGCAGAAATTATAAATTTTCCAAAAAAATATAAGAATAAAATAAAGATAATTTCACCGCTATTAAGAAAAGAAATATTTTTAGAAAAAAAAATTATAAATACAAAATTTTCTGACAAAATGAAAATTTTAATTATAGGAGGCAGTCAGGGTGCAGATTTTCTTCAAAATAATTTAAAAGATACAATTCTCAAATTATCAAAAAAAATTAATCTAGAAATAACTCACCAAACTAACAAAAAAAATGAATTAAATTTAAAAAATTTTTACAATGAAAATAATATTAAATTTGAATTATTTAATTTTAAAGAAAACTTGTATCAACTTATTTTGAAGTCAGATTTATGTATTACACGATCTGGTGCTTCAAGTTTGGCTGAATTAGTGCAATTAAATACACCATTTATAGCAATACCATTCCCTTATGCAAAAGATAATCATCAATTTTTTAACGCTCTATTTTATAAAAATTTAAACTGCTGTTGGATGTTAGAACAAAATTCCTCTGTTTATGATGAACTTTATAATTTAATTTTACACATAAGCACTAATAAAGTGGATCTTGAACAAAAAATAAATGCAATGAAAAATATTAGTTACGAAAACTCTTGGAATATTATAAATAAAAAAATAATAGAAGTTATTAATGAAAATTGAATTAGCAAAATCTGAAGTTATTCATTTTATTGGTATTGGCGGTATTGGCATGAGTGGCTTATCATTAATTATGCGTAATATGGGTTTTAAAATTCAAGGAACAGACATTTCCTATAATAAAAATATAGATCGACTAAAAAAAAATAAAATTAAAGTAATAATTGGCCACAAGAAAAACAACATTAAAGATGCTACTATAATAGTAATTTCATCGGCAATTAAAAATTCCAATCCTGAAATTAAAGAAGCAAAAAAAAGAGGTCTACCAATTTATAAACGTGGTGACATGTTGGGGCACATAACTGCTCTAAGCAAGAATATAACTGTCGTAGGTTCACACGGGAAAACAACAACAACATCTCTCATTTCAGGTATTTTTTCAAAAACAAATTTAGACCCAACTGTTATTAATGGTGGGGTTTTAAACTCATTTGGAAATTCAGCTAAATTTGGAAAAAGTAAATGGAGCATTTTAGAATTAGATGAGTCTGATGGAAGTTTTATTAAAGCTTTACCTACATATTCGATAATCACTAATATAGATAGAGAACATATGGATTATTATAAATCAATGAAAAATCTTTTTAATCAATTTGAAAAATTTATTGAAAAAGTCCCATCATTTGGAAAATCATTGATTTGTATAGATGATAAAAATAATAGAAAATTAATTAAAAAAATAAAAGTTAAAAACTTTTATACCTATGGCTTAAATCCAAAATCAAATTTTCAAATTAAAAATATTATTCACGAAAAAAAATTTTCAAGATTTGATATAGTTGTAAGCCTGCCTAATAAGAAAAAATTTAGAATTTCAAAAATAACTATTCCACTATTAGGATTGCATAATGTTAGAAATTCAACAGCAGCAATAGCTGTTACTTACATATTGGGAATTTCTCTACAGACAATAAAAAAAGGTTTACTTGAATTCAAGGGTGTTCAAAGACGCTTCAACAAAATTTTCACTTATAAACACGTTGAGTTTTTTGATGATTATGCTCATCATCCAAGTGAAATTAGAGAAGTTTTAAGTGGAGTTAAAGAAGCTTATAAAAACGAAAAGATTGTTTGTATTTTTCAACCACATAGAATTTCACGACTCAAAGATTTAAGAGAAGAATTTACAAAGTCATTTAAAAATGCCGATGAAGTAGTTCTCTGCCCCTTATACACAGCAGGTGAAAAGATGAAATTAGGATTTAAATATGATGAGTTCGCTAAAGAAATATCGAAACTTTCAAAAGTCAATCTTTTTGTGATTAAAGACGAGAATAACTTAGCTAAATATATTAAAAATAATATTTACGGTAATAAAATAGTAATTGGTATGGGAGCTGGTTCAATATCAAATTGGATGAGAAATCTACCAAATTTAATATAATGGAAATTAACGATTTAAAAAATTTCTCCAAAAATGTAAAAAGTAAGTTTGTATTTAATTATGATTTAAAAAAGACTAATTGGTTTAATATAGGTGGATTATCAAAAGTATTTTTTAAACCTGATACTTTGAATGAATTAATTTTATTTTTAAAAAAATTTGGATCAAAAGAAAAAATTTTTGTTTTGGGTGCTGGGTCAAATGTTCTTATTAGTGACAAAACTTTTAATGGTATAGTAATAAAGCTTGGAAAAAATTTTAATAATATCTCAAAACTTCCAAATGATATTATTGTTGCTGGAAGTGCAGTAAGTGATAGAAAATTATCAGAATTTGCAATGGAGAATAATATTGGTGGTTTTGAATTTTTGTCATGTATTCCAGGAACTATTGGGGGTGGTTTAAAAATAAATTCTGGCTGTTTTGGTAAGGAATTTAAAGATATTTTATTATCGATACAAGCCGTTGATTACAATGGATCTATAATTACTATACCTGCATCAAAAATTCAATTTGGTTACAGATCAAGCCCACTTGATAAAAGTTTAATATTTTTGAGCGCTTCATTTAAAGGAGAAAAGAAAAACAAGGAAGAAATATTTAGTGATATTCAACATATGAAAGATAAGAAAAATCAAAATCAACCAACCAAAATCAAAACGGGCGGAAGTACTTTCAAAAATCCAAAAAATGAAGAAAAGAAGAAGGCTTGGGAACTAATAAAAGAATCTGTAAAATTAGACAAAAAATTTGGAGATGCGCAAATATCAGATAAACATTGTAATTTTTTAATAAATTCTAAAAATGCTTCATTTGAAGATATGAAAAAATTAATAATTTATATAAGAGATAATGTAAAAAGAAAAACTGGTGTTAATCTTGAGACTGAGATTGAGATAATTGAATAATGAAAAAGATTTTAATTTTGGGTGGAGGAATATCTAAGGAAAGAGAGATTAGCCTTGAGACAACAAAGCAAGTAAATAATATTCTAAAAAAAAAATACAAGACATTGGTCTCAGAACCAAATTATAGTTTAAAAAAAAATATTAAAAAATTTAAACCAGATGTGATCTTTAATGCATTGCACGGAAGGTACGGTGAGGATGGATATATTCAATCAGTTTTAGAATCTTTTAAAATTAAGTATACACATTCAGGTGTTATTTCATCATTTTTAGCTATGAATAAATTAATATCAAAATCAATTTTTAAAAAGCATAAATTATTAACACCCAAATATCATGTATTTAACTTCAAAAAACATGAGATTAATAAAAGTCTAAAGAATACAATTAAAAAGAAATTGAAGTTTCCAGTGGTAGTAAAACCAATCAATGAGGGTTCAAGTGTAGATGTTTATATTTGTAATGAAAAAAATTTTTTTTTTTATTTAAAAAAATTATTCAAATATGAGGAAATACTTATCGAAAAATATATCAAAGGTAGGGAAATTCAGGTTGCAATGTTAGGTAAAAGAAAGCTTGGAGCTATTGAGTTAAAGCCCAGGCGAAAATTTTACGATTACAAGGCAAAGTATAACTCGGACTCTAAAACAGAACATATAATCCCTGTCAATTTAAACAAAAAAAAGATGAATGAAGTTTTGAATATTGCCCAAAAAGCACATAACATTTTAGGATGCAGAGGCGTAACAAGGTCAGATTTTAAATTTTTCAATAACAAATTTTATCTTTTAGAAGTTAATACGCAACCAGGTATGACCAAGCTATCTTTGGTTCCTGAAATAGCAGCGAACAAAGGAATTAATTTTTTAAACCTTTTAGAGTGGATTTTAAGAGATGCATCAATTAATAGATAGGAAAATAAGAATATACTTTTATCTTGTTTTTTTCTTTTTTCTAAGCTCAGTATATAACTTTAATTTAAAAACACAGTTAGGTGATTTGTTTAAAATAAAAAAAATAGAATTATCAAATAATAAATTCGATTTAGGTATGAATAGATTTTTAAATCAAAATATATTTTATCTAGATAAAAAGGAAATTCATAAATTAATGAGTCAATATACTTTTTTAAATTCATTTAAAATTAATAAAATTTACCCCAACACAATTAAAATACACCTAATTGAAACAACCGCTCTAGCCAAAATTTATATAGATGGTGAATTATTTTATATTGGAGAAAATGGAAAAACTTTTAATTATGATGATTTAGAACTAGATTTGCCAATTATAAAGGGGTTTGCAGATCTCTCGAAAATAAATTTATTTCTTACACAAGTCAAAAATTCATCAATAACTTATTCGAGTATTGATTATTTTGTTTATCACCCCTCTGACAGGTGGGATATATATTTTAAAAATGACTTGTTGGTAAAATTACCTTTTGATTTAAAAATCGATATATTAAAAAAAGCAAAGCTTATTATTGAAGATAAAGAAATAAAAAAAAAAATAATTGATTTAAGAATCACAAATAAAGTTATTTTATCTGATGAATAATTTTGAAACTTTTTTTTATATTAAAAAAAATTCTTTTGAATTTATTATTTTTGATAAAATTAAAAAAAATATTTTTTTAAGTAAAAAACTTGAAATTGAAACCAATTTTAAAAATATTGAAATATTAGTTAATGAAATAAATCTTACTTTAAAAAAGCAGATTATTGAGATTGAAAATCAAACAGAATATTCTATAAATCAAGTTATTTTAATAATAGAGCTTGCAGAAAGCATTGATATTAATGCGTGCATTAAAAAAAACTTTGATAATACGCAAGTATCAAAGGAGCAAATTGAGTACTTAATTCAAGATTTGAAGCAACAAATATCAAAAAATGGCCAATTGAAAATTAATCATATTGTTGTGAATGAATTTCTTCTAGATGGGAACAAATTAAATAGCCCACCATTAAATAGGTATTGTGACAATTTAATTATAAATTTAAAATTTATTTGTTTTCCTGAAAAATTAATATTATCTTTAGAAAATCTTTTTAAGAAGCATCAAATAGAATTTAAATCAGTCCTATGTTCCCACTACATTAAATCTTTTTTTAGCAGTGATTTCCAAAATATTTTTGAGACAGCAATAGCTTTAAAAGAAGGGCATAATTCAAATGAGGTATTTATGACCCCAAAAAAACCGGTCAAGATGGGTTTTTTTGAGAGGTTTTTCCACATATTTTCATAATTGTATTTTATTGTAACATTAGTTGTCTTTCTAATCAGTCAAGCCACTCTTATAAACTCGAATGTCAGTTTTAATACAAAATACGCTAAACAATCCAATAGAATTTGAAGGAATAACTCTTCATAAAGGCAAATTATCAAGAATAAGAATTTTACCTGCTGCACCAAATACTGGAATAATTTTTAAGAGAGTGGACTTAAAAACAAACAATCTTATAGAAGCTAACTTTCATAATGTATCTGATGCAACATTATGTACGACAATAACAAATGATCATGGCGCAAGTGTATCTACAATTGAACATCTTATGGCAGCTCTTTATGGAAAAAATGTTGACAATGCAATTATAGAAATAAATAATGATGAAGTACCTATTCTTGATGGTTCCTCTAAAATATTTGTTGATGCTATCGAAAAGTCTGGACTTAAGGCAAGTGAAAATCCAATTAAAATAATTAAAATTCTTAAAAAAATTGAAATTGAAAATGGAAACAAAAAAATTTCAATTGAACCATCAAATACCTCAATGGAAATTGATTTTGAAATCGAATTTAATAACCCAGTTATTGGAAAACAAAGAAATTCAATTAATATCTATGAAGGTAATTTAGATGATATTTATAACTCTAGAACATTTTGTTTATATGAGGATGTTGAAAAATTAAGAAGTATGAATTTGGCTAAAGGTGGATCTTTAGACAATGCAATAGTTGTCAAAGATAACAAAGTTTTAAATGAAAATGGTTTGAGAAATAAAAAAGAGTTTGTAAATCACAAGATATTAGATTGCATGGGTGATTTGTATTTATCTGGTCACAAAATTGTAGCTAAAATTATTTGCTCACAGGGTGGACATAAGTTAACAAATCAACTTTTAAGAAAAGTCTTTAGTGATAATAAGAATTTTTCAATTTTTGAACTAAAGGGTAAAACTATACCCAATTCATTTGTTAATAGAACACAATTAAAATCTATAGCTTAAAATATTTTGGTTTTTAATATAATCTGTTAAAAGTAATTATGTTAAAAATTTCAAAATTAACAATTCTTTTATTATTTATCTTTTTAATTTCATGTTCAACGGATAACAACAAAGTTTCAATTATAGAGAAGGATGACCTGGAACTTCAAATGATAGATGCTTATAAAGAAGGTTATAAAGAGCTTGAAAAAGGTGATGTCATCTATGCAGCAAAAAAATTTAACGAGGCAGAACTGCTATACCCACAATCTGAGTGGGCACCTAAGGCTGTTCTATTATCAGCATATGCATTTTATTCGCAGGATTATTATCCTCGAGCAATTTCAGAAATAGAGAGATATATTAAGAAATATCCAAATCATCAGAATATGGACTATGCACATTTTTTATTAGCAATGTGTTACTACGAAAATATAATTGATGAAAAAAAAGATCTTGAACCACTTTTACTTTCTAGAGAAAAATTCAAATATATTATTGAGACTTATCCAAATACAGACTTTGCCCAAGACTCAAAATTTAAAATAGATTTAATAAATGATATTTTAGCATCGAAAGAAATGTATGTTGGTGTTTATTATTTAAAAAACAAGAAATGGGTTGCTGCTATAAACAGATTCAAATATGTTATAGAAAATTACCAAACTACTATCTACATCGAGGAAGCTTTACACAGACTTGTTGAGACAAATTATAAAATAGGTTTGGTTGATGAGGCAGAAAAATATGCAAATGTTTTAGGATATAACTACCAATCTAGTGAATGGTATGAAAAGTCGTATAAATTATTTAATAAAAAATATTCACTTTCAACAGAAATTAAAAAAGAGAAGAAAGGTGTATTTCAAAAATTTAAAAAGCTTTTTCAATGAAGAAGGATAAAAAGAATTTAGTAAAAAAAGATTATATAAATAAAATCAATTTAATTCAAAAATACAATAAAGCCTACTATGTGAATAGTAAACCAAATGTGAGTGATACTGTTTATGATGAATTAAAAAAAAATATTTTAGATTTAGAAAAAAAATATGATTTTAAACATAAAAATTCTCCATCTGTATCAATAGGTTTTAAACCTTCAAAAAATTTTAAAAAGGTAAAACATAAAATCCCCATGCTTTCTCTAAACAATGCTTTTAGTAAAGATGATCTGATAAATTTTGAAAAAAAAATTTTTAATTTTCTAAGTTTAGATAAAAGTTTTCAGATCGAATATAGCGCCGAACCCAAGATAGATGGAATTTCTGCCTCTCTTTTTTTTAAAAATGGAAAATTCGCTCAGGGTTTATCAAGAGGTGATGGGATTGAGGGTGAAGATATTACTGAAAACTTAAAAACCATAGGAGATATACCCTCATTTTTAAAAGGAGATAATTTTCCAGAGGAAATAGATATCAGGGGCGAAGTTTATATTGGAAATAAAGATTTTGAAAAAATAAAAGATAAATTTGCAAATCCAAGAAATGCAGCATCAGGATCACTGAGACAAAAAAATCCAAAAGTCACAAGCAATATACCATTAAAATTTATAGCTTATACATTTGGTTTTTGTAATAATTTAAATGTTAATTCACAATTTGATTTTTTAGAAAGGTTAAAGGAGTGGGGTTTTAAAATTAATAAATATAATAAAGTAATATCTGGAGTTGATAGATTAATTCAAAATCATAAATTTATTGAAGAAAAAAGAAATGAAATCGATTTTGATATAGATGGAATAGTCTATAAGATAAATAGTTTAGACCTTCAAAAAAGATTAGGAAATGCAGCTAATGCACCCAGATGGGCTATTGCCCATAAATTTTCAGCTAATAAATCTATATCTGAAATCTTAAATATTGAAATTCAAGTTGGAAGAACTGGAGCACTTACACCAGTTGCAAAAATAAAACCAGTTAACATTGGTGGCGTTACGGTTTCAAATGCAACTTTACACAATGAGGACGAGATAATTAGAAAAGATATTAGAATTGGAGATATAGTGACGGTAGAGAGAGCTGGAGATGTTATTCCTCATGTAGTATCTGTTGATATTCAAAAAAGATTAAAAAATTCAAAAAAATTTGACTTTCCTAAAAGCTGTCCATCGTGTGGTTCAAAGACTGTAAAAGATTATAATGAATTAACAAAAAAAATGGATGCAGTGAGAAGATGTACTAGCGATGGTTTTAGTTGTGAAAAAATGGCAATAGAGAGGATTAAGCATTTTGTGTCAAAAGAGGCTTTTAACATAGAAGGATTAGGAAAAAAAAATAGTTGAAAATTTTTGGGAACTTAAAATAATAAGATCTCCCAAAGACATTTTCAGTCTTGACTATAAAAAAATATCAAATTTGGATGGTTGGGGAAATTTATCAGTTTCAAATTTAAAATATTCGATAGATATTAAAAAAAAAATAAATTTAGATAAATTTATATATTCTCTTGGCATAAGACATATTGGGCAGGAAAATGCAAAACTATTAGCCAAAAACTTTAAAAATGTAGAAAACTTTTTTAAACTTAATGAAAAAAAGAATTTTGATGAACTCTTAAACATAGATGGTATTGGTGATACCCAAATTAAATCACTAAAAAATTTTTTTTCGAATCAAAAAAATATAGATGTCTTGTTAAGTTTAAAAAAAATTTTGACAATTAATAACAATAGACCTGTTGATAATGAAGGAAAATTAAAAAATAAATATATAATGTTTACAGGAAAACTTGATGGGATAAGTAGGGCTGAAGCAAAATCTATTGTCGAAAAAAATGCTGGTAAAATAATCAGCAATGTAACTAAAAAATTAGATTTTTTAATTATTGGCGAGAAGCCTACATCTAGGAAAGTCAATCTCGCAAAAGATCTTAAAATAAAAATATTAAGTCAAAAAGAATTTTTCAAATTATTATAAGCTCTTGATCAACCATTTTCTCTCATTTGGATCTAAATATCTATATAGCTTTGAATAAACTTCTAGATGATATTTCAATAGATAATCTTTCTCAGACTTAGAAAGCATTTGATAATCAATTAAATCTTTATCTATAGGAACCATAGTCAAATTTTCAAATACGAGCTTTTTTTTATACTTTTCAACATAAATAAGATTCTCTATTCTAATCCCAAATTTTCCTTCCTTATAATAACCAGGTTCATTGCTTAAAATCATTCCATGTTGAAGTTTTAATTTATTAAATTTAGATATTGACTGTGGACCTTCATGAACATTTGAAAAAAAACCTACACCGTGGCCTGTTCCATGAGCATAATCAAATCCATCTTTTTTTAAAAATTGTCTCGCCTTAACATCAATTTTAGATCCATTGCTGTTTTGATTAATATTATATCTTACAACTGCTATATGCCCCTTTAAAACCAGAGTAAATATTTTTTTTATATATTTAGGTGGTTTGGAAAAGCAAATTGTTCTTGTAACATCCGTAGTTCCAAATTTATATTGACCACCAGAGTCACATAAAAAAATATCTTTTTTATTAATTATCCTATTAGTTTTTTTATTCGCTCTATAGTGTATTATTGCGCCGTTAGAACCAGCTCCTGCAATTGTACTAAAACTTGGGAAAAGAAAGTTTTTATTTTTTTTTCTAAAATTTTCTAATTTTTTTTCAGCAGATAGTTCTGATATCTTTTTATTACCCATATTTTTAATCCAATAAATAAACTTAGTAAGTGCAACCCCATCATATATGTGGGCTTTTTTCATATGATTTATTTCACTAGAATTTTTTATCGATTTTAAATAGTAGCAGGGATCATGTCGGAAACTTATCTCAAATTTAGATCCTATTATCGTTTCATTGTAAATAGAACATGTTTTTGCATCTATCATAATTTTACAGCCTTTAAGACTATTTATAAATATTTCAAATTTTTTTGGATTAATTATTTGTTTGCTAGATATTTTTTTTTCAATAATTAAGTTACTAAGTTTCTTTCTATCTGCTATTAAGAAAATATTTTTATTTTTATCTAAAATAAGGTTACAATTAGGTATAGGTGAAAACGGAATATCCGCACCCCTGATATTTAAAATCCAAGCGACATTTTCTGGAGCACTTATAAACAAATAATCACTCTTATTTTTTTTTAATATTTCTGAAACTGTCAAAATTTTTTTTTTATGGCTTTCTCCAGTAATTTTAGAGGGTAAAGAATAGAACAATTTATGTTTAGAAATTTTTTCTGTGATTTTATTTGCAACAAGATTTTTATTAATTGGTTTTAATTCTATATTTTTTCCAAAATAATAATTAATCTGATTTTTAGTAAAAAGATTTGGATCAAAACCTAAAGCTAAATTTTTTAAAATTTTATGGGGTAAATACTTATGAATTGGAACAATATTAAAATATTTTCCTGACTCTTTTTTCGCTTGAATAGTATATCTGCCATCTACAAATAAATAGTTTTTTTTTTTTAAAATAATAGCTAACCCAGCAGAACCACTAAAATTGGATATTTTTTTGAGTCTATCAAAATATAATTGCTCAGAAAAAAATTCGTCATTTTTTGGAATTATATATCCATCAATTCTATATTTTTTAAAATTTTTTTTTAGTGTTTCTATTCTTTTTTTAATCATTTAATTCTTTTTTGATATCTTATCCAACCAGGACTCCTAACTTTATCGTCATTTTCAAAATCTTGATTAAATTCAAAATCTTCATATTCAGTAGGTTGGTCGTCAATTTGAATATTTTTTTCAATATATTCTTTGGGAAGCTCATCAACAAATCTTGATGCCAAACTATCAATCCAATCACCTTGATAAAATCTATTCATAGCAAATGATATGTAAGCTAAATTTTTCGCTCTAGTTATTCCAACATATGCAAGTCTTCTTTCCTCCTCTAAACCCTTTTCACCTTTTTCCTCCAGGGATTTTTGATGAGGGAATAACCCTTCTTCCCAGCCAGGCAAAAATACAACATCAAACTCCAAACCTTTAGATGCATGCATAGTCATTAAGTTAATTTTTTGACCATCCCAGTCTTGATCAATTGAGGTTGCCAATGATACATGTTCAAGAAAACTCTCTAAATTATCAAATTCTTTCATTGCACTTAAAAGTTCTTTTATATTTTCTAATCTATTTTCATTTTCAAGATCTTTTTTATTTTTAAGCATTGACGAATAACCCGATTCATCCAAAATCAATTGAAGTAATTTTACATGATTAAATTTTTTGATATTTAAATCGCTATTCCATTTATTTATTAAATTTATGAAGGAGCCTAAACCTATCTTTGCTTTTGGCTTAATTTGGTTTGATTCGATTAATTTTTTTGCAGATGAAAAAAGACTGACTTTATTTTTTTTACCGTATTCAAATAATTGTTTTAATGTACTTTCCCCAATTGATCTCTTTGGATTATTTACAATCCTTTCAAATGCCAAGTCATCATTCTCTTGATAAATAATTCTTAGGTATGCAATGCAATCTTTTATTTCTGCTCTATCATAAAATTTTGTTCCTCCAATTATTCTGTATGGCAAACCAATTTTTAAAAACCTTTCTTCAAACTCTCTTGTCTGAAAAATTGCTCTCACTAAAATAGATATATTATTGAGTGAATAATCTTTTTTTAAAACTTTTTCAATTTCGTCACTGACTCCTACTGCCTCATCTTTACCATTTTTAAAACAATTAAGCTTAACGAGTTGACCTTCCGTCATATTTGTTTTAAGATTTTTCCCAACCCTATTTTTATTATTAGCTATCAAATTTGAAGCTACTGATAGAATATTTTGGGTTGATCTGTAATTTTCCTCTAATCTAATTATTTTCGTATTGTTATATACTTTATCAAAGTCTAAAAAATTTTTAATTTCAGCACCTCTCCAGCTAT
>MDTG01268796.1_pt1 | contig 12079 bp, 15 predicted proteins | sample 811421 | NCBI WGS metagenome assembly MDTG01 (sample SAMN05326645, study PRJNA326480) | marine metagenome | isolation source: seawater | place: Pacific Ocean: South East | collected 2011 | reverse complement strand
GTGACCTCTTGGTCCAGATGGCAAGCCATCTGCCCCCCGCAGTTAGCGTTCAGAGAGGAGTCAGGCTTCGTTAGGCTCATTTATTTATGTAAGAAATAAATAGAGTCAGAGTTCCGCAGGAACGGTAGAAGACGGACGGACGATTATCAAGTGAGGACGCTACCGAAGGCAACTTTTAGTTGCTGCAGGCTCGGCTGCACCACGGATGAGGCCAAAGTTATAGTTAATGCATCGCATTAAACTTCTTGAGAAAGAAGTTCCTCAATATCTTCGGAGAGATATCTATTCCGTGCTGATCTTCCAGCAGAAGTAGGGTTCCAACCGTTCAGCGGTTGTGAGGACCCGGGAAAAACAGAATGGGCACCCTTTCTGTTACATCCAAATAAATAAAACTCATCAGAAGTTAACCAAGGGACCCGGGCTTTCAGAAAGGAACGTGAAAACTTACTGTATTCTTCTTCGAGAGGGACCCTACCGCACCAGTTACTGGAGAAACGGTCAATAAGTATAGTTATGTTGTCACCAGCGGCTGGTTTAGTTGGCGCAACAGCCTTGTGCCCAGCGGATGTCCCATCCTTGGTATGGTTGAGCCAAATATTACCAGTCCCAGTAGATCTATACCACATTAACTTACCTTCTTGCTCACATGTGAGGTGTTTCTGACGCACTAAAGCGTCGATAAAGTTGTTAACTTCACGATATCCTTTGTATCCCATGTGGTCCATAAGCATCTTACGGTTCCAGAGTAAGTTCTCCATTTCTAATTGTAATATACCCCGGGACATGTCTACAATTTTCTGCTGTTGCTTCTTACTTGCCAACGTTATCACCCCGGTAGATATATTTGTTGCGGGGATCATCTTATACTTTTCGGAAAATAATCGGAAGTCTCTGGAAAATAATCAGAATGTGTTTGTAGGGGATAAGTCACATGTGACCTCACCCCGGTAGAGGAGGTCGTAATTAACCCGAGATATATTTATTATGCAAGGGACGAAACATGTTAAAATTAACAGAAAAATGGGCACTCAAAGATCGACAATGATCGACAATGATCGGCACTTTGAAATGTAGAAAAACGTGGCACTCAAAGCCTATCTGAAAGATCGGCAAAGATCGGCACTTTTTTAGGGGGTCTACGCAATCTCAACTCAACACCGTCATCATCACTTTGGTTAGTCCCTACCGTTGATATGGAATATCAACACTTGTTTGGTATAGTTATATGTTGTTATGGTAAGGACTGAAAAGGCTAATTTAGGCGAGTGGACGCTGGGATCTAACGCTGGGAGTCCATACCAAATGAGTTGAAAATGTCAAACTTCTTTATGCGGCGATGATGCAGAAAAAATGATTTGAATCTCGATGTTGATGATTTGAATCTTTGTAAAAATTGACAGAAAAACCGGACGCTGTTAAATATATTTACTTATGGCCCACCCATTTCAGGTAACTTGTTAGTGATCAGTGCATTGGGTCCATCGTATAAGTTGTATTTAGTAAGGGTGACAATTATATTTAATTAGAAACAGGCTCGCAGTGCATCGTTTATGTCTAAAAGCCTGCAGATACTACGGCTACACAGTTTGTGATGACCGGTTAGGGATCAGTGCGTTAGGTCCGTCGTAACTCTTGGTAATAAATATAACTTGCGAAGCGTTAGTCGACTCTATATAAAGTATGGCCCACCAATTAGTTGAAAAACGTTTACACTGTGTAAAAAATTACACAAAAGTTACTCTTCCTCATAGATATATTTACTGGAGGGCACCTTCATCGCTATCTCTGCTTGACAATTAGTGCACTGTAACAACAAACATATGGAATTAGTTACTTCCCAAGAACTTTGAAGAAGTAAAGTAGAGTTACAGTTGAGACAGATCATTATAATCACTCGGGAGAAATGATGACATGTGTTTTATTTTTGAACTCGCCATTTGTTTCGTGATTTAAAGTTAGTTTACCATTTACCAATCTGGCGATGTCTTCGGCCACGACTAATTCGTCGGGACGCTCACAATCATCCACAATAATATATTTACCTTGAAACCAAGTAGGATGGTTTTGAATAAAGGTTAAGATTCCTGCTCTTCCGATCCAACCATCTATGTCGCTCGCAGAAACATAATCAAATGTGCCAGTGCAAGGTCCATCTATAATAACTAAATCAAAGTTATCATCTTCGAGTCCTGCAGATAAGGCTTCATGAGAATACCATAAAGTATCTGGATATTTATCTTGCTTCGGAGTGGGGCTAAGTGGGGCATGAATATATTTACTGCGATGTGAACCGACATTAAAACGAGTAGCCAAGTTAAGCCATTTAGCATTATCCTCTACCGAGATGACTGACCAATGTTTGAGTAATTCGTGTGTTCCTGAACCACTTCCGAACTCTAAGATAGTCTTGCCTTCGGGCAGGATACTCTTAATATCTTCATATAATTCTTCACTAATGGCCCATTCTCCGAAACCCATACATAGCATATACCAAGATACCTACTTATATCTAACTAAAATACTCATCTACTGGTTCGATACGGATCTGTAACCCATAGTAATCCACATACTCTTCAATATATGTGTAGTTGATAGTTCCAATACTGTGAGCAGGCAACGAGTCCATCTCTTTTTCAAACTCTTCTCGGTCTTTACTTTTAGTAAATCCAAAGGCACCAGTTCCACCGAAATCAGTTAGTTCAACTTTGAAATCCATAAATGATTCAGTTAGTTGTCCAGCATATTTAAAATCTGTTATGTCCGCAGGAAATGATTCTCCGATTATAATAAAGAACCATTCTTCGGGAGGATAAGTAACGGGATCTGCTTCCATCGCCTCAATGTTAATGTTAATAAAACCTTCAGGAGTATAGGATTGATACCACTTGGTTCTTTTGGTAGACATAATTTGCCATACTGGATATTGGTAACCACCGCCATAAGCAGATTTATTATTACTATCATATTGACCCCAGATAGTGTAATCAAATAATTCTTCAGGTAGTTTACCGATAGTTTTAGTGAATAGTTTTTCTATCTTGTCAGCCACATCTGCAGTATACCCGAAGTAAACATCAGAATAATGGCCCATGATAAATATGGGGTGAGACTGCTATATGTAGTTAAGTATAAATAACTGTTAGGTGAACATTGGTTACTATGAAATCCGTGCGTAATTCCATGTCCGATCATCAGGACACCGACCATTTCTCTTATGAGCGAGGTTGGGAAGAAATTGAGGCTATGTTAGATGCTGCCGAGCGTAAGATGAACGCTTGGGTTAGTGTTTATTATGAAGCACAATCACGCAATAACAAAAGAGTCATGAAGGATGCTGCCCGTAATAAGAAAGCATTAGAGGGCGTTATCAAAACCTTGCGATGGGTTCTTGGAGATAAAAATATCAATAATCCTTTAAACTAACATAAGTAAAAGGAAGTATCCACCTACTCCCGTAAAGATTAACTTATCTAAATGTTTTTCTGCTAAGTCTACGACCGGATCTAAAAACTCATTTATTTGTTGTAACATAGACCTCACCTTTTAAGCAAACTTGCACCGGTAGAGATAGCAGTGGAAGCGACATACGCTTCTGGGTTACGAATAATAAATGTAAACCACCCTACTGTTCCGATAATAAACACTCCTGCTAATCCTGCCAGTATGTATCCTGCAGGTTTATCCCATCCAAACAGCGGTTCAGGCTCAACTTCTTGTTTTATAACTATTTTCTCTGGAGTTTTCTCGGGACTCAACTGAGTTTTCTCCGGTTGTTCTTCTCCGCCCGGACCGAGTTCAGGAGTAGAGGTGTCACTACCTTCTTCTTCTGAAGACATGCTATCTACACGTCGTAAAGTTATTTCAGGAAGTCCTGAAGTATATTTAGGTTTAGCAGTTAGCGTTCCAGAGGGATTGGAAGTTACTACATAGGCATCTTCCCAAGCGTCCAAGGTTTTGGTAGCACCATCATCACTTTGCCACAGAGAAGATCGTTGCCTATCATTAAGATAAGTCCAATTAAGTTCATTTGATGGGCCACCATAAAAAGGAGATACATTTTGTAAGTCATTACCAACCCATTGGGTAGTAAAAATGTTATTACCGAACATGGTATCACTTCTTTAAAGTTATTAGTAGGGCTACGAAGGCTAATCCTCCGAGTCCATAAAGTAAGTAAGGAGGTTCTTCAGAATCATCATCATCATCGTTATTATCACCTTCGCCACCTACTCCTCCGCCACTGGTAGTTGTATTTGTTTCACCAGTATCACAATCTTTGGTTTCTTCTTCTTCTAAATGTGCACAAACGCTACCGCCTCCTGTGGCAGCGGTTTCAACAGTTCGGTTTCGTGTGCGTGTGCCACATTCATTATCAGACCAAGGACTCCATACCGACCAAGCACTAACAACACAATCAGTAGCATTATCACCACCGCCGTTATTGTCGCCACCGCCAGTGCTGTCGTCTTCTACATAAACATCTAATAGAGTAATGTAAACTTCATCATCAATAGATTTATCTGTGTTAGTATATAGATCTGTGCCTTGAACCTTGATATCGAAACGAGCGATGCCAGACCAATCTGAATCTATATCTACATCTAAATAATCTCCAGCCTTGAGGATAACAATAGTTGATTCACTATCTTTAGAAACGACACCGTAAGAAGCATCACTGAACTGGTCTTCAAATCTTTCTTGGAAGCCATATTCTCCACGAGTCTCAAACTTAAACTCTAATTTAACTTGGTAGCCTTCTCTAACTTTAATTCGCATAGCACCAGACCTATCACTACCACCATCATAATTAGATAAACCTAATGTGTTGTCGGTTTGCCACCACCATCGTCCATCATTCTCAGCATTTCCTTGAGTTCCACGAATGGTAAACTCACTGAAGGGTCCAGAATCACAATATTCATGATCGGCAGAAACATTGGGACACAATGCATTGATAGATTTAAGCGTCCAACCAGATTCTTGTTTCCATCCATCTAAGGAAGTAGACACTGCACCAAACCCAACATGAGTCTGAAAAACGCTATCGGGAACGTAGGACATGCATTATATTGCACCGCCCGACTATTTAATGATTACCATCGCAGCCTTTATATAGGAGAACGAATAAAGAATCATTATGCCTATTGATAATGAGATACTGTCCCCAGTGCCAATTTGGATTTGGGTAGAACCAAAAACCAAGAAAAAGCATTTGACTGGAGGCTATGGCCAACCAGATATGACTAAATGTTTGTGTTCTAAGAAAATCACAGGTAGCACTGTTCTTGCTGTTCGAGATGTCGTGCCTTACAAAGAGGGACAGGATTTCAACCAATATTGTTTGAAATGTCTAAATATGTTAAGATATGAAGCATTAGAGTATAAAATATATTTTGCTGCTGTAACTACTCCCATCAAGGGTAAATCTTTTGGTGGGGAAATTATTGCAGGTCAATTAACTCGTCGTTCACCACCTACTGAATTAAATAATGCACCTGCTAAACCTACAACTGCTAAAATAAAAGATGTTGCAGGATCACCTCCTCCTAAGAAATATAAACATAGGTTGCAGTCCAGTATGAAACCTAAAAAGGTAAAGGTCACTGGAAGTCAGAAGCCAAAAAAGAGAAAACCTCGTTCTGATAAAGGTGTAAAAAGAGGACCTCGCACTGCAAAGGTTGATAAAGGTAACAACATAATCGAAGAGCATGGAGAGAAATCTGCTAAAGAAATTGTTGGCCGTAAGCGTAGCAAGAGTAGCAGCACACCTGTGGAAGACCTATCCTGAATTAACTTTACAAGAAGTTATTGATTTGGCTGACAACCATGCTGGTTTATTGAATGGTGAATATGATGTATAAGTGGGGACTTTCCAGTTGGGACTTGAAAAAAGCCGTTAAGTTGGCCAAGGAATCCGTAGAATACTATGACAAGCGTTTCGGTAAAGGCGGAAGCGGGAATTATAAACATAATCGTTTAGAAGGTTGTTTAGTGGGAACTAAATGTGAATATGCTACTTTCGGTTGGTTGCGATGGAAACTAAAAGGTAGTGGTCGTAAGATTACTGCCGATTTTGAGAATCTAACCAGTCATACAGATGTTATGTGCGACGACCAGAAAATAGAAATTAAAGGTTTACGCAATCATCAGTGGGATCCGTTTAAGCGATGTATACCTCCTCAACAATTAGATAAATATGTGAAAAAGAATGCTATTGTTATCTGGGCTACTTGTGAGGCTGATGAAGATACTGCCGAAGTAAAACTATGGGGTTGGAATTGGGCATCTGATGTAAAAGAAAAAGGTGTATTCAGAAAAACTATCTGTGATAACATCTGGTTAAAGGATGACAAAGACATGAGAACCATGGATTCTTTGATTGACGTGCTCAGCGAAAATATAAATAGCGAAAGCCAGTAAAGATATACTATGAGTATCTTGGCTGCTGCCGTAGTTGGCGGATTTACTGCTTGGTTAGTAGATTGGGCAACCAATAAAGACCTTGAAGAAGATTTCAAGCGGATGTATGAGGATAAATACGGCGCAGAGTGGGATAATGAAGTTCTTTCCGAACCGCAAAGTATGGTTCAATGGGCTTTAGGATATGGAGAAGAGCCATCATTGTATTATAATGAAGCCGAATCTGCAGTTATCAGTGGCGAAAGGCGTGGTAAAGTTGTTTCCACGATTGGTAGCGATCCTCGATTACGAAAACTAACTAAAGATATAGATATTACTCCTGAAGCAGCGATGTTGAGACGAGAAATCTCGGCTGAGCAGTTTGCTGTAGAGTTTGATGATTGGGCAGAACAAGAAATGAAGACTCATGGTTATAATATATCTTTTCGTGAGTGGGCTGAAGAAGAAGGCCAAAGCCATGGTGATGAAGAACTATTAGATTGGGCGCAACACGAAGAAGAATCTCATGATGCTCGTTATGATGCTGAATCATATAAACCTCCTGCCAGTGCCGTCGCTAATGCTAAGCGTGGATTAGAATTAAGAAAAGAGTTTGGCCGGGGTGGATTATCACCTTCAGAAGCGAAATCTCATGGTATTGATTCTGGTGTCACTCGTGCTCGTAAAATAGCGTCTGGTAAAGTTAGTCGTCATGATGTTCGCAGAATGTCAGCCTTTAACCGACATCGTAAAAATAATAATCCTTCTAAAAAGATGCCTGATGGTGGACCAACTGCTGGAACGATCGCATGGTTGTTATGGGGTGGAACTTCTGGAGTCAATTGGGCTAAGAAGAAATCTGCCGCTATGAATGCTGAAACCTTTGATGCAGAAAATGATAAAAACCTTCAATTTGAGGATGTGTCGGAATTGATGGATATGGACTGTCCTTTCTGCTCATTTAATGATTTGCGTTTGAATCATTTGGGCTATTTGCACCTCCCTACTTGGAGTCAGCGTGAAAAATACAATTGGACTATTAAATGTGGTCCATGCGGTGATGAATGGGATAAAGATGGTAATAGTAGGTATTCAACTCAAGTATCAGCAGAAACACTTGAAGCGGAAACCATGGTGAAACAAGTATGTTTATTTTGTGAGAACGATGATTCCGAAGAAGAGTTAGTAGAGATAATGCTGGACGGATATCCTGAAATGATTTGTGAAAGTTGTATGGATCCTAATAACTGGGCTGCAGAATCTTTTGGTCCTGTGGATGAAGATGGTATCTTGGCTAAAGCGTTGGCTAAGGCTCGTGCTAAAAGTAGAGAACCTCGCCAACCATTAAAGATAACTAAATTACCTCATCGAGATCAGAAGTCACTTAAAGATTTTGAAGAGTTTAATTCTACTATTGTGTATGATAAACCTAAAGGAGTTATTGCTCAAGTTATGGCGAAAGAAAAAGCATTACAACAGGTAGCACTCTCTGAAGCCTTATTAGAATTAGAACAATATATTCGTTTAGGTATGATTACTGAAGAAGAAGCGTTCAGGAAGATTGTGCAGATGTCACGCTAAGGTGGCATATATGTGGATAAATTATTTTTACATTGTTGATTCCGACGATGAAAACCCTATTGAATATGGTTCGGCTACTTTATTTGATAGTGATTTAATGATTGTCGAAATAAACACCGATGCTTCCGAAGAACAGCCTCCTACTAAATATATTACTACTATTGCTGGCGGGCAGGACGGTATGGTTAATTGGTTGAAGAAAAATGACTATCGCTTACAATGGAAGGCAATAAAAAAGATGGATGCGCCTCGTGGAAAAGATTTAACTGCTCTAAAAATGGCATTGAACATGACAATGCAGGAAAAATCATATGATTTAGAAGATGGTAGAGTTGTTAGACAGCGACAGTTGTATCCTTGGTCAATAAACGATACGGGAAATCTTTCCATGTCTCGAAAGTTGGGAACGCTACAGCCAGATACTAAAACATATGTATTAGTGGTTGATGGTTCTGTTGCAGCATGGATGCCGATGGAGGCATTTAAAGATCCACGATATGGTATAACTGACTATGATGGTGGTGGACATAATTTCTGGATACCTTTCATGATGTCAGGAGGTCGATCGGGAAGCGGTTATATCATGACCACAGATGTATCTCCATTACAGGCAAGTATACTTACTCTGGCATTAAAAGAAAAGCGAGATGCGCCAGTTGGGTTTAGTCACGAAAAACGAGAAGAAATTATGGATTATGTTTTCTCAGATGGTGGATTAAAACCATTACCCGAGTTTGAGGACAGATTAAAATGGGTCGGTGATAGAACTCAAGAACTGATGAATGAAGGTGACTCGGCTGAGACTGCTCATGGACAGGCTTGGAAAGAGGCTGAACGCAAGATTAGAAGTAAAAGTAGTGATGTCTTTAATAATAATTTTACTCTGGACGGAGGTTACGTCGTAGAGGGAAGGGAATACGAGTGGCCAAAACCATAAGTAGGTAGTTGCTATAATTATATTTATGGAACCTGAATGGTTGAGAGATCAGGCTATCGTGGGTAACATCGCCGCTATTGCCAGAAACCGAGAAGTAAAGTGGACATGGAATCTGCCAGATGGGAAACAAATTGGAATCCGTCAGACTCGCATCGCTTGGTCTCGGGACTTTGAACGTTGGATTACTATGCTGGGTGTAGACCAGAGACATTTAGACATATTTATATCTACTAACCAACTTAATTGGAAGGCTCTTCCTGAACTACCACCTCCCTACCGAGTTAAAGGCCGGGGCGTGAATACTAAGGGAAGAAAATTATATTCTACTCGTTGGAAATACTTTCTGACACCTGAAGGATTGAAACCATATGGATTAAAGTTTGAAGAAGTATGGTTAGGCAAGAATATGGTATGGGATTTCGATCATGAAGATTTGAGTGTATCTTTCCAAGATAGTTATCAAGTATATAATTATCTTACTGATGCTGGAATGCATCCCACAATCGTCTTTTCAGGTAGAAAAGGTTTTCACGTTTGGCTAACTGGTGATGAATCTGCTAAGATGGCCGGTGTTCATTTACATGATTTGAAAGATAACGAGGACCCTTTGCGTGATATAGGTAAAATATATGCTCGTGTGGTAGCCGATACTACTTTCGCCGCCACTGGAAATGCTCACCCAAGTTTAGATTTAAGTCCTAATTATCGTCAGGGACTGATCCGTCTTCCCTACAGTGTAAACCAGCAAGTGGTTTGGCCGTTGTCCGCAGAAGAAATAAATATATTGCACCGCAGTGAGTTTTCTACGGCTGGAGAAGTTGGCAGTCTTCTGCATCCATGGCAGAAGCAAAATCTTTTCTATCGTGCAGGAAATAAATGTTTCCGCAGAATGTTAGATAACTTTGATTAGTATAAATAAGTGGTAGCCTTATGGTAGCCTATGCCAGAAGGTCCAGAGGTTAAACGCACCACTGAAAGGCTTAATCGCTTTTTACAAGGAAGTAAATTACAAGAAATAGTGGTAGAAGACGAAGGATGGTTTCAGAATCAAGTAAGAGATGAGGTATCTATCCTGCTCGACAAATTATCTGTAGGTCCCATAGAAATTAACTCTGTAGATTGTAAAGGTAAGTTTATTTATTTTAAGATCGGTAAGTTCGATATCCATCATACTCTTGGCATGTCAGGAACATGGAGATTTCCCGGCAAGGGTGACCACAAACATCGTAGGTTAGTATTGAAAACTGATAAAGGCGAAATATGTTATGTAGATTATCGTAAGTTTGGAACATTTAAGATATTTCACGATAAACCTGAGACCCTGCAGAAGAAATTAGGAACTTTGGGACCCGATTTGCTGAACGAAGAGGTTTCAGAAGACTTATTTTTATCACGAATGCGAGGAGAACATACTCGAAAAGGATATAATCATAAAGAAGTCACACAAGTGATGATGGATCAGAAAGCCGTAGCAGGAATTGGTAATTATATTAAGGCTGAAGCACTATATATGGCTAAAATCAATCCTAAATCCCGAGTGGGAGACTTATCTGATGACGAGTTGAAAGAACTGGGAAGAGCAAGTATGTGGGTCATCAAAGCCAGTTACAAAGCCCGAGGTGCGACTATTAGAAATTATAAATTGCCTAATGGTGATGTCGGTGACTACAAGTTTGAGTTCCAAGTATATTCTCAACCGACTGATCCGTCTGGAAATAAAGTTATTAGAGAGCAGACTGCAGATAAAAGAACTACTCACTGGGTCCCACAGATACAAACCCGGGGTGTAACAACACAAAACCATTTATAGTCGGAAGATAAAATTATATCTATGGGTGTCATCAACTATGTGTCTGGCGATAGGTATGTTTTACTTATTGTGAACCAGAACGCCAGTGCTATCTGGGGCACTCAAGATTCATTAGAAAAAGGATATCGCATTACAGGTGAAAAAGAAAAGAAGACCTCGGCGTTAGAAGATGTGTTCGTGTTTCCCAGTATTGATAAATGTCTTAACATGATTCAAGAATATGTAGATTTACAAGCCGAAATGAGGGCAGACCAAGTAGCAGAAGGTGGAGATTATCAGGGCAGATATGTAGCAGTATCAGCAGGACCTATAAATGATTTATCAGAAGCAGAACTGAAGACTGGTTCGCACTTAGGACAGCACTTGTATTTTGCGTTAAAAAACAAGCAGTATGTAGATTCTCATGTGCTGGATGGTAAAATTACTTATCCTGAGAAAGAAGTAACGGCACACTTAAAAGATTATGTTATGAAAAGGTCGGAAGCCGGTGTAGCCTCAAAAGGACACATAACTTTGTGGGCATCTGAGAATATGGAGTTCAAAGATGATCGCAGACAAGATATTAGATTATACGAATGGTTGATTATACCAGTGGAGGGAGAGGAATGAGTGAAATAATTAACTGGCTCACGGGAAATACTATCTTTATAGTTAATTATACTCGATTTGGTGATCCTGCTGGGCACATTGAAGATTTAAATGAGTTGTCACCATTCCAACAATGGATTTTTCGTGACGTTGATGAAGCCTTGGAAGCAGCAAAGCAAATAACTGTAGCAATACAAGAAAAATGTAAGGGCACTAAATTAGACATAAAAAGACTGGAAGATATCACGAAACAGAGTGAAGATATACTTTTATCATTAGCGTTGATTGATGAATCAGATGATACAGTGCAGGCAAGGATATACATAACCGCTTATAGAAAAAATGGTAGGGTGTGGTCCTAATGGGTTATCGCAGTTATGGCTTTTTCGCATTTCCTAAGAGATACCTTCCAGAACTGGAACGCAGAACTATTGAAGCAGATGTAAACTGGATTCTGGATAAATCGGATCCTGATAACCCAAAGTTAGACTTGGGACACTTCGATGAAGTAGCGGAGTTTGAAGACCCACATGGTTTCGGAACAATGCTTAAAATTACTTATTCTGATTGGAAGTGGTATTCAGGATATAGTTTTCCCCAGATAGTAGAAAACTTTCTGCTGGAACATCAAGAATATGGCACCTTTTCAAGTCGAAAAGAGGCTCGTGCGAACACATTTAAAGAACTCGAAGTTACCTATCCTTATAGATTTATTAACTATCCTGATACTGAAGTAACAGGTGCCAAAGTCACTACTCGTGAAG
>MDTG01141968.1_pt1 | contig 12079 bp, 8 predicted proteins | sample 811421 | NCBI WGS metagenome assembly MDTG01 (sample SAMN05326645, study PRJNA326480) | marine metagenome | isolation source: seawater | place: Pacific Ocean: South East | collected 2011 | reverse complement strand
TGTTGAGCCGAGTGTTGAGCCGAGTGTTGAGCCGAGTGTTGAGCCGAGTGTTGAATCAATCGAAATACCATTACCGGGCGCTTCTTATTGTTTGGGACCGGTTGGAGAAGGAAATTGTATTGAAGATCAAAAAATCGAAGGAAGATGTCCTATATCATCAGCATTGGATGAAAAAAGTTGCACAGGTCGATCCGGTCAAATACTTCAATGGTTAAAGAAAGGAAGCGAACTTGATGATCCTGAACAAATTATGGCGAGAGAAGAGGCTGGTGAACAAACACGTTATGATGTATTAGTAAATATAAATGCAGAAGAAACAATTAAAAATATCGAAGATCAAATACAAACAGGAGATGTATTTTCTTTCAATCGTGAACCGACTGAAGAGGACATTTATTTATACAAAGGGACAAATACGATCAACGGATCTGATATAGATACACCATTACCTTTATTTCCATTTAATAGTGAAGGTAGCCCTGAATATTGTATTAGTATCGATACATCTGATCCTGAGACATTCGGTAATAAAAATGAAAAAAATGAAAATGAATGTCTTACAAGTGATACAGATTTATGGATCACACCTGAAAATTATTTATTAATGAAAAGACAATATGAAATTAAAATGCCCGATATTTTTAAACAAGAATATTGTGATCAAAGAGATACGGCAGAATTAAGTATTAATAATGCAAATGGAACATGTATAAATATTGGTGATGTATATGTTCCTCATTGTGTTTCGGAAGATGGATCACAAATTCAACCTGTTAGATGGTGGAAAGATATATGGACATCTGGTAAAAGTATTCGAGATATATGTGAGGGTCAATTAACAGGGAATGTATGGAGATCAGGAGCATTTTCAGAAAATGTTTCTGCTGAAATACAAGATTATATTCAATCTCAACATATCGATACACCCCAAAGTGATCAAATGATACAAAGAGTTAATATTATTGAAAGTAATATTGAAGATAATATACAAAATCAAGCTGATAATTGCAATGAAAATGATGAAATGTGTATCGCAACTCAAGAAATATTAACCCAACTACAACAAGAACATGAAGCTGGTATGGTTGAAACATGTCAATTTGAAGGAACATATTCAAATGAAGATAGTTTATCATATTTTGGAAATATCTCATCAAGTGATGGAAGCACAATTGGTGGATATACTTTCACAAACCCAGAATTAGCAAGAACAGCTACAAATATTCAAGAACTATTAAATAATAATGTATTATCATGTTCAGATCCATATTTTACAAGAAAAGATCCGGGTGTTCCTCCATCTGTATATTGTAATAATGGTTCATTTAATTTTCAAGGATGCAAACCTAAAGAGTGTGTTATACCTGAAATATCTGATAGTTTTAATATTGATAATTATGTATTTAAAGATGGAAGTGATATGAAGGATGTTGGAGAGGTGGTTACTATTAATGATTTCATAGATTCTCAATCTGACGAACTAAAAATTGAATGTCAAAATGGTTTCTATATTCCTGAAAATACGAATATATCGATTGAGATTTCTCAACCAATAGAGGGTGAAGAATATGGAAATCTAACAATCACGGGTTGTATGCCTAATTTATGTAATATCGATGTTAATGAAAATAATTATAGTTTTATTGGATTAACGGGTGATCCCCCCAAAAGTAAAAGTGATTTTATTAATCAAAACTTTTCTACAGAAAATCAAAAAAATAACAGATACTTAAATTGTCCAAGTGAAGAAAACCTTGATGATTTTACAAATAGTTATTCTCAAAATTATATAGGACCATGTTTTAAATGTAATCATCCAAATAATTATCATATAAATGATAATCTTTCAAATAATGAAAGAATTAGCAATGCAAATAATTCATTTATTGAAGCTCTTCAAGAAGATACAAATATTCAGAATGACTATAATTTTGGAGCTCATGTTTCATGTGATGTGAATAATCAACCATTTGTATTTGAAGGATGTTATGAAAATAAATGTTACAATCCAACATTATCAAATCAAATATACGATAATACTTCAAAACCAAATGGAACTATTGCAGGTAATGAAAATAGTAATCCATATACAATTCATCAACCAGGAACAATAAATATTAATGATGAAAATAATCATTATTCAAAATATGTGTATTTAAATGATATTATAACAACACCATTATTAGCACGGAACGATTTGGAAAATAAAATTAAATGTGGTATTAATTACCATAGTTCATATATTGATGATATTATTCCAATGGATAATATTAAATGTTATAATTTTTTTGATATTGAAAATCGAAATGATGATGAAAATTTAGAAGTTCCAAAATTTAAAGATTTAAATAATGATGGAACAATTAATGATTCCGAATTTATTTCTAAGGAAAATTTTGGACAATCAAAATGGTGCGAATTTAATTCAACCACAAATTCTTGTGAATCCCAATTTAAAGATTTTACAAACTTAAATTTCACATTGAATGGTTGTGAACCAAATTTATGTTCATGGCCAAAAGATGAAAATGATAATCCTATTAATGGTTATGAAATTGGAGAATTAAATGATACAAATTATAGTAACTGGGATATTAATTCAAATGAAAATCTATCCGCAATAAATTGGGCAAATATCGACACAAATGGTGAAAGAAATCAATATTCATTACGATGTAAATCTTCATGTGATGAAGAAATGATAAATAATAATACTATCAATATTAAAAAATGTTGGACGTCTACAGACGATCAAGATCCTGTAGTTTCATGTCTAAATGATAATTCTCAAGCAGAAGTTACAGGGTGTTCTTTAAAAACCTGCCGATTAGGACAAACAGATGTTAATAATGGTATCAGAGTAATTATACAAGAAAATAATGAAACAAAGACTATTGGTGGTAAAGATATCCCTGGTGGTGAAAATATGGAGACATTATTTAATGTTGATCAAATTCAAGAGATTTCATGTGATGCAAACTATACAAAATCAAATCAACAAGAACCATTTGATATATCATGTGAATATGATAATGAAACAGATAATTATTTTGTAATTCACAATGCATGTGAAGAAAATAGATGTATAGTTCCTTATAAAGATGCATTGGATGGTTCTCCTGGTAAAATTGTATATGATAATTTATCACAAGAAGAAAAAGATAATTGGGATACTATATCTCAATTATATAATTATCCACAGAATGCCCTTGAAGGTAATTCATTTCAATCATCTGAATTTAATCAGGAAATTTGTTCAAATTATGCATCTCAAAATCCTAACTATGGTCAGACATTGACACTTGAATGTGGTCAAAATGACACTGGATTTTGTTCGGATGATACATCTAAAACAAGTTATAATTCCTGTGGAATATGTTCAAATGATGAATATACAACCGAAGAAGAATGTAATTCGAATAATGGTTCATGGACAAAATACAATTGGATATCAACATTTACAAATATAGTTAATACAAATGAAGAAAATCAAATATGTATTGAAAAGAAATGTTCTATACCTGAAAATATCCAAGGATACAATATCCAATTAAATAATGAAACACAAGATCTAAACAACCTACAAACAAATGAGCTCGGTATATCGGAAGTGAATAATAATTTATCCTGTAGTAACAACTATACAAATGTTAATGCAAATGGTGAAGAAGAAAGTATTCAAGTAAATTGTCCTACAGATGGTACAACTAATCAGTTTGATATCAGTGGATGTTATGAAAAGATGTGTTCATTACCTACAGATTATAATTATGAATTAATACAATATTCTTACAATAATAATAATAAAGAATTACTCGAAAATATTTCATCAGAACAAAATAATTTATTATCATTGTCACAATTTAATTCAGTATCAAATGAACCTTTACTATGTTCTCCATGGACAAGACAATCAATATGGACATGCGACCGGGATGGAAATGATATAATTGAACCCGATGTTCCAAGACATGTCGGCGATGATGATAGTACAATGCCACCGAATATATGTTTCGATGAAACATATGATGGCCCACCTCCTCCATCCCCACCTGGGTCTGAAGATACATATGAACAAGGAAGTTATTTACCAAGGGCATTACCACCCATGGCAACATGTCCATCACATCAACAATCATTTGAGTATGAAGGTTGCACACCTCAAATAAGTCGTAAGAATTCATTTGAAGGTGGTCAGTATTATTATCAAGTTTATCCAGGTAATTGCCAGGGTATATGGCCGGGTGGAAGGACATTTAGAAGTGGTAGTGGTGATGGAACACAGGAAGTCCATTCTGTAACACACGATGAAAATAATGAACCATTACCACCAACAATTCAAGATCAAAATATGAAAGGTTTTATGGATACATGTCAACAACAATGTGATAATGTCGATCGTTGTAGTGGTTTTACAGTTATTAAATTAGATAATACAAGTAATGATACTCGAATAAATCAAGATAATGTATTAGTTAATAATGGTGTAATGATATGTGAACAGAAAGATCGAGACAATTTATGTATCAAAGATATTGTTCCTGAAGAAAATTGGTCAGACCATTGGGGAACAGATAATGTATATCGCGATGTCCAAATTGGAACACAACAATATCCTGTTTTTAAACATGAAGCTATTCCCTATAATTATCCCATTTATTTTGAAAGAAAAGAAACAGATCCGATTAATACGGAAAATCCCGAGAGATAAAATAATTAAAGATAAAAAAAGTATTAATATTAAATTATGGAGGGAAAAAAAACATTTGATGATCTTAATTTAAAAGATAACTTATTAAGAGGTATATTTTCATATGGATTTGAAAATCCATCTTATATTCAGGGAGCTGGTGTCCCTATAATTAAAAGTCGAAAAGACTTAATTGCACAAGCACAATCAGGAACAGGAAAAACAGGAACATTTTCAATTGGCGCATTGGAAAATATCGATACTGAAAATAAAGAAACACAAATATTAATATTAGGACATACACATGAATTAGTAAGACAAATATCTGAAGTGATGAGGGAATTAGGTACATATTTAAATGTAAGTATCATGGAGGTTATTGGTGGAACCAATCTAGAGGAATGTAAGAGGGACTTACAGAAGTCACCTCAGATTATTATTGGGACGCCCGGAAGGGTTTTAGACATGATACAAAAACAATATCTTTTCACAGAAAAAATCCATACACTTATATTTGATGAGGCCGATGAAATTCTTTCATTTGGATTTAAAGAAACTATTTATAATATTGTGAAATGTATTCCTAAGGAATGTCAAATTTGTCTTTTTAGTGCAACTATGCCAGATGAAATACTCGAATTAAGTAACTCCTTCATGAATAATCCAGAAAAAATAATAGTTGAAAAAGAAGCATTAACGCTTGAAGGTATTAAACAATTTTATATCGAGGTTAAATTTAATGATTGGAAATATGATATATTAAAAGATTTATATGAAACGATTAATATTTCTCAATGTATTATCTATATTAATTCGAAAAATAAGTTGATGGATGTTTATCGTGATTTAACAAATGATAATTTTCCTGTATCTTATATCCATGGAGAATTAAATAGTCACGAAAGGAAAAATACAATGGCAGATTTTAAATCTGGAAAAACCAGAATATTATTATCAACTGATCTATTATCAAGAGGGATTGATATACAACAATTATCACTTGTTATTAATTTTGATTTACCTAAATCAAAAGAAACATACATCCATCGTATCGGGAGGAGTGGAAGATATGGTCGAAAAGGTGTTGCTATTAATTTAGTCGGAGATAGAGATTTGCAACAATTACATACTATCATGGAATTTTATGATACTAAAATTGAAGTAATGCCTCAAAATATTCAAGAATTAATCACATCATAATATATTTAAAAGATCTGTGCGTAAATATAGTAAGAATATAATTTTATATATAAATTAAATGGATGATTTAAAAATAGATTTTGATTCAATTGATAATGTAAAGATTGATCTTGATGATAATTTAAATGATACAGGTATTAAAATCTCAGAGAGTGATAATTCATCGATGTTGGGTGTAGAATTATTGGCCAATCAAAATTCCAAAGCCGATTTAACGGTCACAAATGATATTGCAGGTGGATATTCAAGTGGTGGAGAAGACTCGAATAAAAGTATAAGTATCACAACAAATAATGTCGAAGAAAAATCAGATAAATATGATTTTTTTGATAAAAAAGAAAAAGAAAAAGAAGAAGAAAATACAATCAAAAATATTCAAACAAATCCAGAAGTAGATGATCCCATTTTAAGTTCCGCTCGAGAAAAACAAAGTTCAAATAGTGATTATCGACCGATACATTCAATGACCCCTCAAGATATCAAAAACGAAAAGATAGATATATTATATAAATTTAAAAAATTAGAAGCTCAGGGTGTCCGAACAACGATGAATTATAATATGAATTCATCATTAGATGAAATGAGAAATGAATTTATAAAACTCAAGAAGCAGAGGGAAATTGATAGTTCTGTGAAATTTCAACGTAAAGTAATGATGGCTATTATTACAGGAGTTGAATTTTTGAATAACAAGTTTGATCCATTTGATATAAAATTAGATGGTTGGTCCGAATCTGTAAATGAAAATATATATGATTATGATGAAGTATTTGAAGAATTATCAGAAAAATATGGTGGTTCGGCTGAAGTTGCCCCAGAAATAAAATTACTTATGATGTTGGGCGGAAGTGCATTTATGTTCCATCTAACAAATACAATGTTCAAATCATCGATCCCTGGTATGGATGATATTATGAAACAAAACCCCGAATTAATGCAACAATTCGCGAAAGCAGCCGTTGGTTCAATCGGAAAAACTCCTCCACAACAACCACCCCAAATGAATACCACTCAAAGACCAGATCCACGTCAAAATTATCGAAGGGAAATGAATGACCCTGATGGATTAGATAATATCATTGGAAAAATGAATGTCGATGATATACCCGATCTTGATAATATATCGATAATTAGTGGTGATACAGATAGAAAAAGTAATAGTGGAATTACTCTAAATCTTTAAATTAAACTATCTGTGATAGTCATTTCATTTTTAAGTTCTGTTAAATTTTGAATTGTTTCATTTATTTTTTTTATTTTATTTTCATGTGAATTTTCTTCTGAAGTAAGAAAATCCATATTATCTTCATCATTAAATAATTCTGATACAACCAATATAAATATAATTGTTAATATTAATGCCGTATAAACATCACGTGTTGACATAAAAAATGCTCCAAATATAATTAATCTTCGAAATACTTTATTATGAATTATTTTTTTTTGATTTTCTGTTAATTCTGTAATGATAAAACGTCCACCAATCGTAACAAAAATCATCATTAAACCAATAAAAAACTTATTTTCATTAATTCTGTTTGAAATATTATCCATATATTTTATAAAATATTTTTTTATAAAAAAAAATATATATCATATTATATTTATAAATGATGGCAATGGGATCTTCTTTATCTGAAGCCTTTGGGGAAATTGAAACAAATAATATTAAAATGAGAAAAAAAAATAAAAAGAAAAGTAAAACTGAGGTAATTAACCCCAGTCATATTCAAGAATCAATAAGAAATAATATCGAAGGGATTGATAAAAATTTTGAAAGTAGTTCCAATAAAATTAAAGCGAGTGACTTTCAAGATTATTACGCACTCGAAGAACAAAATAACTACTATGGTGGATACTATCCTTATAATCCAAATGTTGCAAATACACCTCCCAAACAACCACACCAATATGTATCACCACCTTCACCACATGTTAATCCACCCCCTCATAATCAAGAAAAAAATATAGAAAATATTCAACCACAACCCAAACTTATTCCACAACCAAACTCTTCAAATAATATCAGCATACCTAAAAATGAATATAATGAATTCTTAAATTATAAAAATGAAATCATTCAAAAACAAAAAGAATTATCTCAAACAAAAGGCTTCACAAATATTAATGACGACTTTAATGATGTATTGTTATTTGGACTACTCGGAATTTTTTTCCTAATTTTCACAGACTACATTTATAAATTAGGCAAAAAATCATATTAAACCATATATTTTTTTGATAATTATATATATATATATGAATAATTGTTATTTAATTCTTTTTATTTTATCTTTATTCATTTCTTATTGTTATTTCAATCAAGATATAGTTGAAGGAATGATACCAGATTATTATAAAGAACTATCTTTTTTAAATCACTCATCAATTAATCAAGAAAAATTAAATACAATCAATAAAAATTATATCAACCTTATTCGAAAATTAACCAATAGCACTCAAGGAGCGGTTGATCTTGATGAAGATAAATTATATAATTACATGGCAAACCAGATCGCCAAAGCTCGAAGGATTACAGAAAATGAAATCATGAAAAATCCAAAATTTGTTAATCCCGATGGAAGTTGGAATAATGAAATCATATCTTATGTTGAAAATATCATAAATGATATCCACCAAGAAGAAGAAAATGAATTCCAAGAAAGAATTAAATCATTCAATGATAAGGAAAAAAAAGAAGAAATTTCTCAATTTAAACAAAAAAAAGATAAAGAAGAAAAAAATATCCAAGAACAAATCAATCGTTGGGGAAAACCACTATACTTAATGACAAAAAAAGAAATGGACACTATCTTCAAAAATCAAAAATATCCTAACACTCCAAAAAATCAAAAACAAACACAAAATCAAAAATATCCTAACACTCCAAAAAATCAAAATAAAAGACAAGGACAAAAACAAAGAAATAACATTTAACTTATATGTTTAATTTTATCTTTCATTGATATAAGATCATTTTCATTGTATATTAATTTACCAGTTGGTTTATATTCATCAATCAATTTATAATCATTTTTAACTTCTTTTTTAACCTTATTAATGATTGTTTTTTTCTTTTTTCTTAATTCCCAATTAATAAATAACCAATTTGGATCAACATAAAGTATCTGAAATCCGTCTTTTTTAAGGGAATTTATTAAATATTTCCTCAAATCTTCAATATTATACAATGGTTTTCCTATGATAAATTCTGGGACTTGATAAAAACAATACATTTTTTCCAATCGAGCATTGTATTTTATACGATTGTGTATTTTTTTTAATACTTCATCAAAATGTTGTAATCTACGATAATTTAATTCGTCAATCGTGCTATATAACTGATCAATATTTAAAGAACTCATAATATTTATATTTAGATTTAATTTTTTTAAAAAAATATATTTTTATACTAATGATTGATACATTAGTACTATCTGGTGGTGGTCTTAATTGTTCACTAATCTTAGGTTGTATAAAATATTTAATTGACATTGGGATGATTAATTCCGACTTTAAGAATATTAAAAATATAATCTGTGTATCTGGTTCCGCATTTTTCATTTTACCATTTTTATTGGGTTATTCATACAACGCATGTTTAAAAATATGTGTAAACATTAATAATGATCAAATAATTAATATGAATGAATTATCATTAAATACACTCATTAAAGAATATGGATTTTTCTCAAATGATTTTTTAAATAAAATAATACATTCTTTCCTTATTAAGAAAGGTTTTAAGGAAAATGCAACACTTAAAGAATTATATGATTTTTCAAAAATTAATTTTGTAATTAAAACCTCAAATATTACTCAAAATAAAATAGAATATATTAATCATTTATCTCATCCAGATATTCCTATCAAACAAATCATTCAAATGACTACTTGTGTCCCATTTGTATTTAAACCCATTAAATTTAATAATGACTTTTACTTAGATGGAGGCGTATGTGGTAATTTCCCCATAGAATACATTCGAAAACTAAAAATAAAAAATTATTTCGCAATTAATATTCGTAATAAATTCGTTCATAAAGAAATTAATTCTATATTTGATTATTTAAGCACTATATCTAGACTACCATTTTCCTCAACCGATATCATCAAAAATAACAAAAAAATAATAACAATTGAGTGTGAAACAGATGGTATAAGTGACATTTTACAAAATAAAATAGATAAAAATCATAAAATGAAATTAATCACCTATGGTTATAATGAAATATCCAAACACTTCAAGAAATACTATAAACAAGTTGATTGATTTCATAATTCGCATGCTTGTTAAACAAATGAGCCATAACAGGTGATACAAGTGTAGAATAAACCTTTCGCCATGCCTTATCATGACTTTCAAGATATCTCCCACCAGTAAACAACATATACTTCATATATTTCCAATTATCCGGTGTAATATTCAATGATCCCACATTCTTAGAAATACCCAGGGCATTTGTTTTCTTTAGTTCACTAACCAAATCACTAATTAGATCAACCTTTCTCTTTTCAACCATTCCACGCCTCTTTTCCTTAAAATTCTTAATCTGTTTCTTCTTCATTTCTCTATCTTCCTCTCGTGCAGTATTTTCATTTACTTTCTTCATAACCATCACACGATAATTCTTATGAAGTCTACTTACATCATCCTCTGAGAGTGACTTATAATAATATTTATCATTATTAATTTTTTCTTGAATATAATTCTCATATTCCTTCATTGTAAAGCCTTCCTTAAATAATTCTTTTTGAAGCTTAAATAGCATATCTACCCCCGTTACACTCTTTTTCTTAATTTGTCCCATCGTTTTTTCTGATGGTTTATAACTCGTATGACTACTACGTGGTTTCATCTGAACATATTTATCATCACGATACAATAGCCTCCCTTTTGGTGGATTTTTCTTCCCTTCACGAACCTTATTCACCCTCGAACGACCAACCTGCTTATGATTACAGAACATTTTATTTTATTTTATTAATTTTTAAATTAATAATTCAAATTTTAAAATATAAATATTAAAAAAAAATATATGATCATATGATTAGATTATTATAAATCAATTATTCATCCTTTGTTTTAAGATTAAATTTCGGATTTCTCTTTGTCCCATTTGGACACCCATCCTTCATTGTATCACCCAATACCAATCCATACGCTGTCTTATCTTCTTGATATTTAAGTAATGCTTCTTTTACTTCCTTCTTTTGTGGTCGTTGACCAGCCTTTGATGGATATCCTTCATCATCACACCATCGCTCAAATGAATCATATAATTCGTTAAATGTACTAAATTCTTCACATTCCATTAAATCTTCATCAATCCAATTCGAAATAATATCATTCGATGCACGATATGCCTTCGTCTTATCCTTCACTTCTTTGGGTGCCTTTGTCCCTTCCTTATCATATACTACATACTTCTCAAGTAATTTCACCATAAACACAATCTTCCAATTTTCTAGTTTCTTTTTAAGTTGTTCGTCAGCCTCATACTGATATGGATTTGCTGGACATGGCCTTGGATTATCTGTAAATTTAGATATATACTCTACTACCTCAATCCTCCTCCACAAACCACCATCATTACCTCCCAACTTTGGTAAATCATTACACATAAGGATAATCTTAAATTGTGGATCAAATTGTGTCGTTCCCTTATATAATGCCCTAGATGTCATTTTATCACCACCCGTCATCAACTTCAACTTACCCGCATAAATTACATCATTCTTTTCAGGCTCAGACATCCACACAAATCTCGCATGTTTTATACTCTCCACTTCTGGTGATGCAGATGAACTACTACCCTTTTTAGTTGTAAGATATTCAACACCTAATGACTGACTATAATCACCCAATGCGAACTCAATTAAATCAATCAACTTTGACTTACCATTACCACCCGATCCGGTCCAGAAATAGAACTTTTCTTCACGAACTTCGCCAGATAAACAACTCGATAGAAACCTCAAAGTATACTCTCTAACTTTATCATTCGGAAATACCTTTTGAAGAAAATCATTCAATCCATCTTTTAATTCGTCGTAATTTTCTAATTCGTTTGAATATCGAATAATATCATCTATTTTCGCTGGCATTGATGATTGAGGAACCGGTAATGTTAATCCAGTTGATAAACTTACATAATCAGATGGTAATCCACCTCTAAAAGTTGCTTC
>MDTG01036735.1_pt1 | contig 12079 bp, 10 predicted proteins | sample 811421 | NCBI WGS metagenome assembly MDTG01 (sample SAMN05326645, study PRJNA326480) | marine metagenome | isolation source: seawater | place: Pacific Ocean: South East | collected 2011 | reverse complement strand
CCACGACTCTGATTGGAAGGCGAGAGGGTTTGGCGATTCAGGGGAAACTTATCTAGTTTCACCTGAAACCCTGTTAGTGACAGAAAGCCGCTTTTTTGTTGAAGACCCAGAGGGGTATAGTGATGCTATTAAACAACGCTACCCGTCTGTAGCGACCAATGCTCAGAGGGCAGGGACAAGTGTTGGTATTCAAAAAGTTGAGTCCCCCTCAGTGAAAAAAGCATTTGAAGGTAAAACTGGCTTTACCACTGTTGAAGACTATCGTGGTGTTGAAGTGTATTCCTATTATAGCCCTATAGAATTAGGAAGTTATACCTACGCACTGTTAGCTGAAATTGATGTGGAAGAAGCCCTCTTACCGCTAACAAAGCTGCAACGCACCCTACTACTGACGGTTTTAGCCATAGCTTGTGTGTTAATTGTCGTTTCAATAGCCGTGGCCCTTCGACTTGCTAATGTGTTGGTTTCTCCCCTTATGAAATTAAAATCTGCATGTGATGATTTAGCTAATGGTTCTGGTGACCTAACCATCAGGTTAGAAGCATCCCCAATTGCTGAGATCAACGGTGTTATTTCTCCTTTTAATATTTTCATTGATCAGATACATGCATTAATGAAACAGTTTAAATCTGATGCGGCGGTGCTATCACAAACTACCGTGGAATTTACTGAGACAGTTGATGCAAGCCTCACTGCTGTTCACACACAAAGAGCGCAAAGTAGTAATGTTGCATCCTCGGTGGAAGAGCTGTCAGTGTCGGTATCTGATGTTGCTCAAACAACAGTGGATACACGCGATCAAGGTGAAATGGCAATGAGCGGGCTTAAAGAAAATATAGAGCGTTCTGATTTAGCGTCTAATAATGTCAAGCTAATGGTAGAGCTGCTTTCGCGCTCTAGCGAAGTTATCAACGCACTTAATGCCGAAGTTGGCAGTATTAATGATTTATTAGGTGATATCACTTCTATAGCTGATCAAACTAACCTACTTGCATTAAATGCTGCGATAGAAGCAGCTCGAGCTGGCGAAGCTGGGCGGGGCTTTTCCGTAGTGGCAGACGAGGTAAGAGCCTTAGCTAATCGCTCGCAATCTAGTACTGACAAAATTGGCGGTATTGTAAATAGTATGATTAAGTCGTCTGAACTTTCAGTACTTGAAATGGAAAAAGCTAAAACAACGGCCGACGGAGGAATACATTTGTTTGATTTACTTGCTACTGCAATGAAGGAGCTTATGGAAGTCATTGAACAGGTGCAAGGCATGGCAGATACGGTAGCCGCAGCAACACAAGAGCAAGCGACCGTAACAGAAAGTGTTAATCAAAATATTCTAGAAATTTCTACTATGTCTGAGAAGATAGAACACGAAGTCGATTTTATTTCAAAAAGGACGCAATCTTTGTCTGAAGTTGCGCAGGCAATGCAGTCTCAAGTTGATAGATATAAAGTGTAGCGATAATGGGAAAAGAATAAAGAGGCACGCACCATTTAACACAAGAGTGCTAAGGTGCGTGGTTTAACGTTGCATTTACGTGCTGCGTTACTCCGCAAGTGCACTTGCTGCCGCTACTTTTGTAGGGCTGATTTCTTCGCTAGGATAGCAGCCCAATATTTTAATATAGCGAGTGATGTTTCGAAGGGCTTCAATGGCATTTTGCACAGGTCCATCTTCTACATTCCCTTTCACATCAATGTAAAACATTTCTTCCCAAGGGTTACCAGGAATGGGACGAGATTCTAGCTTTGTCATATTGATGTTGTTTTCACTTAACACTAAAAGCGCTTCAACTAACGCGCCAGGCTTTTGAACCGTAGACATTACCAGTGTGGTCTTAGCCGGAACTTGAAGTGGAACTATTACCGCTTTACGTGCAACCACAATGAAACGGCTATGGTTTTCTTTTTGGTTGGCCAAGTTACTCTTTATTGCAGTAAGACCATAAAGGTTTCCACCAGCCTCACTGCCAATAGCTGCAATATCATCTCGCTGTAACTCACTCACGGTCAACATAGCCGATGACGTGCTGTCCATGGTTTTCACTTCAATGTTGCCAAGCTCAGCTAAGAAGTGGCTGCATTGTGTGAATACTTGTGGATGCGCGTACACGGTTTTAATTTTATCTACCGTCGTGTCTGCACCAACAAGCAAAGTATGACGAATAGGGTGAGTAAGTTCGCCGATAATGCTCAAGTGAGTATGTTGAAGTTGGTCATACACTTCATTAATACTGCCTGACGTTGTATTTTCAATAGGCAGAACTGCGTAGTCGGCTTCTGCATTCTCCACTTTCTGAATGATCTCGCTAAAGCTCTGACAACCTATTTCCAGTAATTCACCGGGGCGTCTAGAAAAGTACTTCTGGGTAGCAAGGTACGAGTAAGAGCCTTTATCGCCCAAGAAAGCCACACGATTAAGAGGAAGTGTACTACCTGGATTGGCGCGTTCAGCAAGCATTGCTTGCTGGTTTAACACTGAGTCTTCAATGATGACGTGAAATATCTGGGTAACGTAGTGAGGGTCAAGACCTGCGTCCTTACCTTCTTTAATTAGGCGAACAAGCAGTTGCTCTTCACGTTTCTGATCCCGAACTGGAATATGGTGCTTAATTTTAGTTTCAGCGACTTCATTGGTAAGCACACGGCGCTCGGCCAACAAGGTTAAAAGTTCGCTATCTAAAGATGTTATGCGCTCTCTTACAGCATCTAAGGCGTTATCAGACATAGTTTTCCACTTATCGTATTAGCTAAAAAAAAACCTCCCTTGAGGGAGGTTTTTATGCATGTAGCTGCGCCTCCCTATTTAAAGAGCATAAACGCAAAAAAGATAGCTACTGCATGTATATTATTCTGTTTCATACGTCTGACTTTATGCGTACAGCCTTTCAGTGTCAACCTGTTTTTACATCGGTTTTAATATTTATGGGGGAGGGGGCTTGATAGATATTGGTAGAAGGGGTAAGTGAATTGTGAATTCAGCTTAAAGCAGCAAGTCACTAACATAGAGTGAGCTTACTGCTTTAGGCAATATGGGGTGTCTTTTAATATCTTGTTACCTTAGTTACCTAATAAGGCCGCGAGCATTTGTCGAACTTCTGTAGGTTCGAAAGGCTTGTCACATAATGCGTTCACGCCGGTCTGTTGAATATTGGCCATATGAGCACTGTCGGCTGCTTCAGACGTTACCATGATGATAGGAATATGCGTAGTTTCGGGGTTGAAACGGATAAACTCAGAAAGTTCTCGGCCATCCATTTCTGGCATGTTGTAATCGGTAACCACTAAATCAAAGGCTTCATCCTTTATAAAGGTAAGTGCCATTGCGCCATTTTCAGCTTCTTTAATGCGCTGTAAACCCATACCTTCAAGTACACGACGAATGTGATTACGCGCTAATTTACTGTCGTCAACAAGCAGAACCCTAACATCGTGTATATCGAATAGCTCGAGTTCAAGTTCGTCGTGATTGATTAAATCAAGGCTAGCATTAAGTGCGCGTGACAAATGAAGGGGCTCGAAAGGCTTAGGAAGAATGGCTGAAACGCCAGCTTGTTTAAATTCTTCCAACTTGCTTATTCTGTTCTCACTTGAGACCAACATGAATGGAATAGACTTAAAATCGTCATTTTCTTTAATGAACTTGATCAAATCTAATGCTGTGCCGTCTTCGAAATACATCGCGCTAACAATCAGGTCTGCACCGTGCGCTTTAACCGCCGAAATAGCTTCAGAAAGGGTACTAACGGGATCAATTTCCCTTACCTTTTCTTTCAACAATAGGGTAGTAATAATCTTCCTCTGCGTATCAGAGGGTTCAACTAATATGATATGTAAATCAGAAATTGACAGCTTTTCCATTCCGTTCTCTTTTTGGTATTTTAAGGAAAGTAAGGGGAGTGAATTAACCCCCAGCAATTTTAGCGCTAAAGCCCTTATCCTGCAGTAAAGCTTTTAACTTCTCGCGGTCATCCGTTTGAACTTCAATTTGTCCATCTTTAACCGCGCCACCACAGCCACACTTCTTTTTTAATTCAGTGCCTAGCTTTTTTAACGCATCGGGGGCTAAATCAAGCCCTTTAATTATAGACACGCCTTTCCCTTTGCGGCCTTTTGTTTCTCTATGTATACGAACAATACCATCGTCGGAAGTGGAACGCTTTGCTTCTTTAGGCGAAGGTTTAACTTTACCTGTATCGGTACTGTATACTAGCAGTGCATCTTGCCAATCTTGCATTTTATCCTCTGACTATTTTTCCTGTGCGTTAAACGAGCCTTATTTGGGCTTATCTACAATTGTAGCATGGCAGGCTGAAATATCTGCGCTAGAATAAATTCAGTAATGCCTAAATATACGCTGTGTTTGTCACTACATAATAAAGCAACCAGTGTAGTCAACACAGATGGAGTCATTAAATGAATGTATCAACGGATAAAGTTAATGAACAACAGACTTTAATTATAGAGATGGGCGAAAAGTTTGATTTTAGCAAAGTGGAAGCCTTTCGCTCAGCCTATCAAGATTTAGACTCTGACGTGAAACATATCACCGTAGATTTGGCTAAAACAGAATACATGGACAGTTCAGCCTTAGGTATGTTGCTAAATATGCAAAAAGTTTTATCAAAACGGCCGCTGACATTCAGTATTGAGAATAGCCGACCGCCCGTAGAGCGAATACTCAAAATATCGCGCTTTGACAAAAAATTTATTATTCGTTGAGACGCAATAGTAGACAAGCCACAAGGCGCTAAAATTAAATGAAAATTCTTATCGTTGATGATGAGCCAATTAACCGCACTATGTTAGTTAGCATGTTAAGCGAAGCTGGGTTCACCGATTGCGTTGAGGCTGCAAGTGGCAACGATGCGTTAGCGATAGTAGAGCATGCGATACCCGATTTAGTGCTACTTGATGTGGTAATGCCGGGTATGAGCGGTTTTGAGGTTGCACCGAAAATTAGAACCTTAGCCGGCGGCCGATACTTACCCATTTTATTTATCACAGCATTGGATGACAAAGAAAGCTTAGTGAAGTGTTTAGAGGTTGGGGGGAATGACTTTGCGACCAAACCTTTCGACAAACATATTCTCACCGCCAAAATTCGCGCGCACGAAAAAATTCGCAACCTAAGTGCTCATATTGAACAGCAAAATGAAGAGCTTAGGTTTTATCAACAACGGGTGGCCAGGGAGCATGCCATTGTTGAACATATTTTCAGTCATGCCATTGTTAATAAAAGCCACATTCTTAAGTATTTTGATCACGCATTAACGCCTGCAGAAACATTTAATGGTGACGTATTCGTATGTGAAGCCAGCCCAAGTGGTGGTTTATATTTTTTAGTAGGAGATTTTACCGGGCATGGATTGGCATCAGCTATTGGTGCACTGCCGGTAACGCGTGCATTTCAAGAAATGTCTTTAAAAGGCTTATCGGTAAATGAAATGGCGACAGAGTTTAATAAAATACTTCTGCGATTTTTACCTAGCGATATGTTTATGGCTGCGGTTATCGGCGAAGTTGGCTCTGATGGTTCTCGTATTACCCTTTGGCAAGGTGGCATGCCACAGATGTTGGTGGTGTCAGACAAGCGGAAATTTGTTAAAACTATTTCTTCCCCCCATATGGCGTTAGGTATTCTTGAGCAACATGAATTTGACAGTGAGTGCGAAATTTTTGAGATGTTGGCGAATGACAAATTAATTGTTTATTCCGATGGGTTAACAGAAGCGGTTGATGCACAGGGAAATATGTTAACCGAAGAGGGGATAAAACAATGGTGTGCAGATGCCACTGATATCACTGCCGAAGGAATTTTTAATCACGCTAAAGCATTTTCGGCTACACCTAGTTTTGAAGATGATGTGTCAGTGGTTATTTTTAAAAGTCAGTCCTTAGAAGGGGTTCAGCCTTATCGAGCTACCGACGACATTCCGTTAAATATCACCATCACCTTAAGTGCCAAACATTTAAAGCAGCCCGACATTCAAACTCGTATGCTCCATCAAACGTCTCAATGTAGCGGCATTGAACATGTTCGCTCAGTGCTTTTTACCGTGGTTTCAGAAATGTTCAGCAACGCCTTAGAACACGGCATTTTGAACATGGACTCACGTTTAAAGCATTCGCCAGAAGGCTTTCAAATATATTATGAGCAGCGAGAAAAGTTACTGAATACCTTAAATGAAGGAACGATTATTATTAATATCGAGTCGGATCCGGCGAAAGAAACCGTCTTTCTTTCTATAGAAGACAGCGGAAACGGTTTTGAGTGGGAACAAAAAGCTAGCCCTGAAAGTAATGACTCATTCGGAAGAGGGTTAGGCCTCATCAGAGCGTTAAGTAGTAAAGTGTGGTTTGAAAAAGGCGGGAGAAAAATAAACTGTTTGCTCAATACAGCCGTTGAATAATTACCACTAAACTAAAAATGCCAACGATTTGCCGTATATTCCCACTTTGAAAGGTTGGATATGTTATGCAATAGCTTCGTTGTTTATTTGGAGCGCCTAATGCTTAAATCTTTATTACAGCTTTTCGAAACGAAAGAATCAGAAGTGCAGCAGAAACATACTGTCGAACTTGCCACCGCTGCGTTGTTAAGTGAAATAATGAGGGCTGACGATAATGTCACCGACAGTGAGCTCAATGCTTACAAAACGCACTTGTATAAACAGTTTGAGCTTTCTGATGATGAACTAAAATTACTCATGGAAGAAGGCCGAACATCAGCAGAAGAAGCCGTCGATTTAGTACAATTTACCAAGATAATTAATCAAACCTGTGAAGCAGAACAAAAGCGCGACATTCTTGAGGGCTTATGGGCAATTGCATATGCAGATGATCAACTTGCCCCTATTGAAGAGCATACCATTCGGCGTATATCAGACTTATTGCATGTGCCGCATTCCCATTTCATTAAAGCTAAATTGCGTGTTTCGCCAGAGAATTAAAGAAATACTTAACACACGCTCGCGCTATTAATATCGAAAAAATTGCTTGTTACACAGGTAATTAGTAAAAAATAATGCTATAAATAAATCATGAATTTCCATGGTCTCAGGTGCACTTGAGATTATGATGACTACGTAAGATTTATTAAAAACATGATTGCAATCTATTACGCGGGTGGTGTTAGAGGAAGTGGGTGTGTTTAAGTCTATAAAGGCCCCAATTAGTATTGTCGTTACCTTGTCTATGTCTGTAATGGCTGCCGCGGTGTTGTGGTTTGCAGTATTAGAACATAAAGCGCTATATCTCAATTTAGCACATTCTCATACGGTTTCTCTTGCCAATGGCGTAGTAAAAAATGTAGCGCCAGCGATGTTGTTAAATGCCCAAAAAGCCTCCTCTCTTTCAAATGTCTTGATGCTATTAAAGGAGCATGAACATGTTATTTCAGCAAGAATCTACGACAGTAATTTTACCCTTTTATTAGAAGAAGAAGGCCCATCTGCTAATAGACTGAATGAGCCTTTTTTAAATACCCTTGACCCATTTGCTTTAACTGAAGGGGTATCCTCAGAAAATGACGTCATTATGGCCCGACGAGTAATAGGCTCTTCGCAAAAGCCAGATGGTTTCTTGATACTGTTCGTGGATGCTAAGGCACCACTTTCGGGAAGTGTAAAAGGTTTACTACTGAATGTAGTGCCTATTATCTTTGTGCTGTGGATAATAAGCATTATTGGCACATTGTTTTTCATTCGTCGTGTATTTCATCCTTTAACTGAGTTAAGTTTTTTCACCAAACAAGTCACAGACACCAAAGATTACGCCTTGCGACAAAACCTCACTTCAAGAGATGAAATAGGGGAGTTGGGAGAAAACATCAACCTTTTGTTAGAAATGATAGAGGTTGAACTACTTATTAATCATGAACAAAATCAGACCTTGGTCGATCAACAAGAAACCATGATTCGCTTGGCTAACTATGACAGCTTAACTGGATTACCCAATAGGCAATTTGTGCTTGATAACTTGCGGTTAGAGCTAGCCCGAGCGCGAAGGAATGATGATGATCTTGCTCTTTTGTTTTTCGATTTAGATGGGTTTAAAGGCATAAATGATTCACTAGGCCATGAGACCGGTGATCTAATATTGATAGAAGTGGCAGATAGGGTGAGCGCTCTGTTACGAGAAGGTGACTTGGTAGCCCGATTAGGGGGCGATGAATTTTTAGTATTACCCGATAGAGAAACGGGAGATACCAGTCTTGAAAATATGGCCGGTCGATTAATTGATGCCTTTACCCGTCCTTTTGAATTACGTGGGCTGTCACTGTCTGTTGGCGTTAGTGTGGGTGTAGCGCGAGCCGTTGACGCCGACTATGATTTAAGCGAGCTTATGAGCAATGCAGACCTTGCTATGTACCGCTCTAAAGCCAGAGGACGTGGAAGCTTCACCATATTTACACCTGATATGGTGGAGTCACATAAGCGTAAATTCCATTTAGCTAATGCCATAGAGCAAGGGTTGAAGAACGATGAGTTTATGGTGTATTACCAAGTTAAAGTCGATCACGAAGGGAAGGTTATCGGCTTAGAAGGGCTGCTTAGGTGGCAACACCCTGAATATGGTTTGGTTATGCCGAATGAGTTTATTCCTATTGCCGAACAAGGCGGTAAAATATCTGCCATTACACGTTGGGTAATTGAAAAAGTCTGTATTGATCTACCCAAATTAAGGGAGTGGCTTCCCCATCGTTTTCGTGTGTCAGTGAATTTATCAGGTCACGACCTTCGAGATAGCAACCTATTTGACAATATCTATGAGCTTTTCACGCGCCACAATGTAAATCCTGAATACGTAGAATTCGAGGTAACCGAGTCTGCTTACTTAGAGAATTTTGCGTCATCAAATAAATTCTTTAAACGCATGAGCAACATGGGATGCGCCATTGCCCTAGATGATTTTGGTACGGGTTACTCTTCACTAAGCTATTTAACCCAGATAAGCATCGATACCTTGAAAATTGATAAGCAGTTTGTACATGAACTACAAACGTCGGAAAGGAGCCGATTGGTAACCGGCGCTATTATCGATTTGGCCAAACGTCTTTCACTTAGCGTATGTGCCGAAGGTATTGAGAATGAAACTCAATGGCATTATTTGATAGAACACGGTTGTGACTATATTCAAGGTTTTATGTTTAGCAAACCCATTCCTATGGATGAGCTTATTCTGTCACCTAAACAATTCATTATAGGCAATGCTAATAGTAGTAAGGGGTAAGTAGCATAGCTTATGCATTGGGCTTTTTATTGTGCTGTTATAACAGACTGTCATAACGAACTGATTCAACAAACTATTTTAAAGCGTTATTAGGCTATTAGACACAATTACAGGAGTTCGTGTAACAGTGTCTGTTTCTAGATACAATATACAGGAGGTGAGTCGATTTATTTATTGTAAGCTCATGATATATATATTAATTGTATTTTTGGCTCAATTTTAGCTTATCCAATCAGAGTTAACAGAGTTATCGAAGTTAGTTTAAGGGATTTATAAACAAGCAGTAATGCGGAGGATTCATGATGAAACGACTAGAGAAGGTTTTTCTGATTTTACTTACCATCGCGGCGATACAGGCTATTTCGGTAGTTGAAGCGCACGCGTCACCTGCAAAAACGTTAATGCAGCAGTTAGATACTAATAAAGACGGTTTGATATCGCTTAAAGAAGCGGTTCGTCACACTGAGCTATTGCGTAATTTTGGGTTAATTGACGACAATGAAGATGGCAAATTAACTGAAGCCGAATTAGCAAAAAGCAAACTGACACCAGGAAATGCAAAATCTGCGGTCAGTGAATAGCTGTCGTTAGCGAACAACATATATAATAGCCTAGCAGATGCGCCTGCCGGTGCTTGTTTGAAGGAATACCACTCTGATTGAGAAATTTTCATTTGGTGAACGGCTGGTTCAGCTAGGCTCATTACGTCAACTAACGCTAGGTAGCTTCGTATTGGCGTTGATCCCATTGATTGCGCTGTTGTGGCAAAGTCAAAGCGACTTGGCCAAAGTGGGGCAAATGACCACGTTGGAAACCCGATACGTGGTTGATGTTGTGGGCGATATGCAGCGCCTAGATGGTGCTGTTGTTGACTTAGAGCGAAGTATTCGCCAATACGCGGTTATTCGAACCGAAAAAGTTGCCACCTTATCCGACAATGCACTCGATCAGTTCGCAGTGGCCGCTGATAATCTTTGCCAAGCCTTATCTGTTCAGGGAACCTGCGGAAGGTTGTCAGAACAAATAGGCGACTTGTCTGATTATCGTTTAATTGAAGATCAGCTCCTACTTAATGCGTACCTTGCTAACGTAGCACGAAGTGTTTCACAACTTCGAGATGACGTGGAACTTGCTATTTCCGAACGGGTCAAAGTGCAGCAAGATGACTTAAACGCGATGCAAGCAAAGCAAGCGTGGTCTACGGCGATGTTGGTAAGTGTTTCTTTATTGCTTATCCTTTTGGGAAGCCAATTGATTGTTAATCCAGTCAATAAATTAAAGCAGATAATCCGCATAGTGGCTCATCAGCAAGGTGATCTTCCTCCTTTGTCTCGCCAAGCGCCGCGAGAGTTAATAGATGTGGAGAAAGATCTGCATTGGCTGTACGATCGTCTTGGTCAATTAGAGCATATACGCACAGCTTTATTGCGCCATGCTGCTCATGAGTTGAAAACACCGTTAGCCAGTATTAAAGAAGGATGTAGTTTACTATCGGAAAATGTTGTGGGCGATTTAAATGACCCTCAACGTGAAGTATTGTCGCTACTTAGCGCAAGTACGCAAAGGCTGAACACACTAATCGAAAAATTACTCGATTATAACTTGTTGTTACAGCAAGCTCAGCCCGACATCGTTTATACCGATGCGAAGAAGTTGGTTGATGCATGTTTGGGTGATTACGCCCTGGCGTTACAAGAACGCGAAGTGACAGTGTCGGTTGATAGTAAGCATATTTGGGCTGACGAAGAGTTATTCAGGCGAATACTCGACAATTTGGTGTCTAACGCAGTAGCACATGGTGCTGTAGGGCGACCCATCAATGTACATATATATTTAGATAATAACTTTGCTATATTGGACGTTGCAAATCGAGGCAAGCGGATTGCCAAAGAGTCGGTTGCAACACTGTTTGAACCTTTCACCCGTGGCGCAGAGCCGAGAAATGATAACGTTATAGGCACAGGATTAGGCTTATCGATTGTTGCGGACTGCGCGCGACTGATGCATGGCGACGTACAAGTTGTCGATGTTGATTATGCTGATGTGTGCTTTAGGGTGACGATTCCTCAACAGGAAAAATAAAATGAGAATAAGTTGTATGATACTGGCCCTGACGATGATGTCGGGTTGCAGTGTGTTGTCTAAGCAGCCAATTGAACAGAAAACTGAAGTTCCACCACCCCAGATGATTGAAGTGGCTGTAGACGACGATATTTGCCTGTTCACTTCAGAACCTGAAAATTTTGATAACAATTGTGACATGGCTTACTGGTTGGAAGTCTGGCTTGAAGCTGATGCCACGCCTTGGATTGAACGCAAAGCGCAATTAACAGCGCTTGGTCAATCAAAAAAAGACAAAATTCACGCTTACCTTTTATCCTTATCCAGTGATACCCCGTACCAAGATAGGCTACGTGCCCAACTTTCTATAGATGATTTAATGCCTGAATTTACCGACGCCGCAGCGTTGGTCATTGATGTTGTGGTAAGTAACCCAAACAAACAATTAATGGAACTTGAGTCTGCGTTGAGTGTATTAAGTAAAGAAAATACCCATCGAGGTCAAGAATTACAAAAGCTGTATGCCGAGCTTAAAGCTCAGCAGAAAAAACTAGAAGAACTACTCCAAATTGAAGCAACACTTATGGATATAGAACAGGAAAATAAAATTCGTAAAGAGCAAGAAGCGCAAAAAAAATCTGATGAAATTGCTCAAAAGCAAAGAGAATTTGATAAAGATAAAGAAAAAAATCGAAAGAAAAAAACGGTTGATTCAAATAAAAAAGCAAACCAATTAAAAAGTAAGTTTAAAAATACAAAAAAACTTAGGTCGATAAAATTATCAGATATT
>MDTG01046249.1_pt1 | contig 12080 bp, 10 predicted proteins | sample 811421 | NCBI WGS metagenome assembly MDTG01 (sample SAMN05326645, study PRJNA326480) | marine metagenome | isolation source: seawater | place: Pacific Ocean: South East | collected 2011 | reverse complement strand
TCTTTCGAAATTAACTTAGTCATCCAGTGTTTAAATCCAGATGAGTTTTTATCCACCTTATCATACAAGATATTTTCATATAAATCAATAATAAATTTTTCTAGAGTAATGTCACCTTGCGGTGGTTTATAACTCACATTGTAAGGTTTATGACTAAAATCAAAATCTTCAATCAAAGGCATTTCATCTAATATCTTCTCTAATTGAGACCCTATTGATTCAACTGAAAAGTTATTTATGACCCATTGTCTAGATTTTACGCCCTGCTCCTGTCTCTCATCTAAAGACATGTCATATACTTTTTGAAGCATTTCAGCTATATGATTTGAATCTGTCGATGCTTTTACAAATTGTGTTCCCGGCTCTCTGTATTCATGCCAGTTCAACGGGATGCCTCCACTCTCTTCAGAGCAGCTATCCTCACCACATGAATAGTTAGTAACAAGAGTTATTAATTCAGTTAATTTAGCTTCTTGGACTGGTATCTCTTGGCCCCCACTAGTAAATGGATGACAGTAAACATCCATGAGGTTGTAAATTTCATTTAATTGTTCTTCAGATACACCATGTGATATGTTTGTCGTGTTAAAACTTTTTTTACTGCCACATGATGGACATTGTATACCCTGACCAACATAAGGTTGCACCTTGTAAGTATCGCAAACATGACAATAGTAAGTTGTCAAAACGTCTGTATTACTTATGCCTTTCTCTTGCATAAGTCTAGGTATATCCCAACCTTCAGCCCAATGAGTATGAAGTAGTAATTTAGCGTTAGCGTTTTTCTCTTTAAATATTTTAAAGCCATCTAAAATATTTGGCACAGATTTTCTTAGTTGATTTCTAAATACAAATCCAATGACAAAATCATCTTGATTGATTTGATGATAAGCTCTTAGTTTTTTTCTGTCTTCATCACTAAATCTGTAAAAGTTTGATGTGTCTAAGCTACCCCTAAGAGTTTTAACATGATCATACCCCATCTTTTTCATTTCCCTCTCAGCAAAAGATGCCCATACATAGTAATTATCTATTTTAGGCGCAAATTCTATTGCTTGAGGTAAGATTGGAACACTATCTAAAGTTGTCCATATCATTTTATTTATTTTATTCCACCATGGTTGTTGAGGCATGTTTTCAAAAGCCCAAATATCTTCGACTCCCATGTAAACATCTGGCTTAACTTTTTTAACGATGTTCTCTATTTCTAAAGCTCCATAACCGGCTGCTTTTTTCTGGATATCTGGTAGCTGATCGTAGTTACGTGGAATACAACCATAGCAATCCCATGGCAAAGTATCTAAATAAGGATCTCCGGCGACTCTACCGTTTGCGGCCTCTACTATTTTGTATTTACCAGTTTTTTGTAAATACTTCAGTATATTTTTTTTGTTCTTACCAAAACCAGTTAAAGCTTTGCAAAAATTAGAATGTATTAATACAGTTTTTTTTCTCATTTTACTGTGAGTTTTGTCTAAATGAATCCTGTCTGTAGATAAAAATTTTGTTCAAAACAAATTTAAAAAATTGCACTAACAGGTATGCTTCAGAAAGCTCAAGGCCAATGCCAAACTTGTTCGCTGAGTTTCTATTTACCGTGAAAGAAAATGCTTTATCACCATTCTTTTTAGTATAAGGGTTTAGACTAATGGCTGTAGAGTTATCCTCATAGGTATGATAAGCTTTGAAGCTATCATAATTTTCTATGGCGTAGATAAAACCTCCAAGCTCTACCTCGTTAAACTTTAAAGAAATAGACTTATCAGGATTCTTAGCGTTTTCAGCAAAAGATCCGTTACGTGTTTTTTCATTCCATGAGTGTTGTTGAATTGCACTCATGTAAACGCAAGGCTCATCAGATTTGCCTTGGACGCCCATACGGAAACCGAAAGCGTTACCTAGATTTTTAGAGTTTGGTTTATAAAATTGAACCATATACCACTATAATAAATGAATATATAGTGATTTCTAATTTTATTTACTAGCTCTTTTTGCTCTTTCTATTTGATCAGATGTAGGCGCACCCTTGTCGCCCTTCTTACGCATCTTTTCTTTAGAGCCACGCTTGATTCTCTCACGTTTTTTGCGAATGTTTTCCCACAAGCTACTATCAGACTCATCGCCTTTTGACTCTTCAGTCCTTTTCTTAAGCTTCTCAAGATAAGACTTATAGATCTTATTAGCGGCTAACAACTTCTTCTTTTTATCGCTATCTTTAGCATTTTTGGCAGCGAACCTTGATCTTTGCTCCATAGCCATAGTAGCTTGCACTTTGTGCTTATGAGGCTTTTTAGATTTTTCTATTATGTTAACGCTTTTACGAGCAGTCTCAGCGTCTTTAAAGCCTAGCCCTTGGATAGTGCCTTTAGGGTCTTCATCAGTATATAAATCAGAATGCTCAGACTTAGGGCGTTTACTCCCATCTGGCCTTTTCTCCGGTATACGAGATTTTTTACGAGCTATGATTTGATCTGTAAAATCAAGCTCTATATGATCTCCATTATGATTTATATTTGCCACCTCTTTTCTGCCTATCGCAGTATTGTTTTTGACTAAAGCCTTTTGGATTATTGCAATCTATAGAGCGCTTACGCTTCATGCTCCACTTTGCTTGTCCTGTCGTTTTTTTTTCAAAATTGCTTCTTGAAGAGCTTTTGGCAGTTTCTTTTGTTTTTCAGTTAAGCCATTTTCTCCTTCTTCTTCCATATCGGCTTTCATCCTCTTATAACGCATAGCACAAGCTGAATAAGTTTCTTCTTTGTCCATGCCGCTAGTATCAACTAAATCCTTATCAACAGATGCACAGTGAGACATGAAAACCTTCTCCATATCCTCCATCTTTTCCATTGCCTCTGCTTTTTCTTTAGGAGGTTTACCTTTATACTGACCGTCCTTTACCATTTCAGCCTTAGAGTTCTCCTTATTCTCATCCTCTTTCTTCTTCATCTCCATATCCATGCTCTCAGACGCTTTCTTCTTATCTTCCTCGTCCTTTTTCATCTTTAAGATTTCATTATGCTTCTTCATGAAGGTTTGATGATCAGGCCCAGCCATGTATAAAGTTTTACCATCCTTATCTTTGTGAGTGTGGACTTGTGTGAAACCCATCTTCTTAGCATCTTTCTCGGCATCCTCTTTTTTCTCATAGTAATGATCCATGACATCTGGAGATCCGTAGCTAGAGAACTTTTTCATGGACTCACTCTTCTTTTTCTTCTTTTCGTCCTTGTCGCCATAATGTTTAGCTTCATTACTCTTGTAACCAGCTGACGTAAACATCAAAAACTCTTGATCGCCCTCACCAGCAGATGCATGTGCCTCCTCCCTAGCTTTGCTAAATTGGCTCATGCATACAGCTACTCTTTGTTTGCTATCTTTAAACTCACCTTTCTGACTCAGATCGAGCATACAGCGAGACATAAAGTCTTTTCTTTGTTCTTTTTCTTTAGGACTTGGTAAAGGCATACTATTTACTACACTTTTTCTACGCCAGTGACAGGATTTGTGATAGTTTTTGTTAAAAAAGTTTTATATTTGTCAAAAAACTTAAATCTAGAAAATTGATCAAAATATTGACCAAATAACGCCACTATTTTACATATTTTAAGAGGTCTAGAGGAATCAAACATATATATTTCTACTAGATAATCTCTTAAGATTGATGCTAAAACTATTAATATGTTTACTTTTTCACACAATTTATACTCGTCAGCGTCATACTCAAAACCAGAACTTTTGCAATACATTTTGGCGAATTTAAGCTTCACATTCTTATCCAATCCAAAGTCTAGTAAAAGTTGAGAATAATCTAAGAAGTAATGCCCTTTAAAAGACCTATCCAAGTTAACAAACTTGAAGTAGCCATCTCTAAATATTATATTTTGTAAGAGCAACGAACCGTGGCAAAAATAATCTCTATCCAAGACTGATGTATCGTATATATTAGTCAATTCGCTGCTCAAATCCTGTATAAACTCATCAATTTTATTTAAATCAAGATTTACCTTAATAGCCTCAATAGCATCATCATAAAAAAATTCTCTTACATTAAGAGATGATAATACATTATCAATATTGTCCCTAATAGATTTGGATGGTGCTGGATTATCAACTAGTTTTTTTAGCGAGTAATTTAAAGATTCTATGTTTTCACCTACAAAATACCGACCGAAATCATCCACTCCATAACCGTTCTCATAAGACTGTATTAAGTAACTAATTGGCTCACCAATAATTATTCGACCACTATGAATCAAAGAGGGTGTGACTTTATTGCTAACTAATTGTAAAGCTTCAGCTTCTCTTTCTAAAATTTCTGATTTACCAACAAATGACAATTTTATTAAGTAAATTTTGTCTTTAGAAAAGACTTTATAAACGTCGAAATCAATGAAACTGTCAACTAATTCTACCTTATCTACATTAAGTGCTTGAGGCAAGGTAGAGAATACACTATCAATAATACTTCTATCTGCTTGTATGTCATTTTCTTTAGACTGGAAAATGAATGCTCTGTCAGTAAATAGTTTAGCCTGATCCACATCTATTATGGATCAGGCCAACTAAATTTCTAAGAGATTATATTTCTTAGAATGTTTTGCCAATAGCAGAACCCCGGAAGTAAACTCCCGACAAACTTTTCTTGGCAAGTTTGCGAGTTGTCGAAGCATTACGATCATATACAGTGACATAAGATGGGCTTTCATCAATGTATTGAGCGTTCATCGCTTCACCTCGCTTGGTGTAGAGACCAAAGAAGCGACCTTTAGTGCTTCTCATGGTTCTAACAATGTTTTGTTGAGTTCTAGTCATGATGACGGATTTTAATTCAAAACTATGTTATTGTCAACAACTTTAGCAGATATTTTTAACTTTTTAGAATCTTTTAATATAGCCTTGGAAACAGGTATGGTTAAGTTCTGCTTAACTACATCTTTAATTATTCTAGCGTGTGATTTTTGACTTTTAATTATTTTAAATAGATGATCCACGCAGTTTTTACTAACCTTTAAATTAATGTTTTTAGCAGATAGTTTGAGGCAAAGCTCGGAAATTTCTTTTCTTATGATGTTTTTGAAATCTGTTTCAGATAAATCTTTAAATACTAAAACTTCGTTTATTCTAGCTAGTAACTCTGGCTTTAGTTTCTTTTTCACAGAGTCTTTATAAGACTGATCCTCAGAAATATCATCAGATATAAAGCCCATTGATTTCTTTTTACTTTCCTCATTGCCTATATTGCTTGTCAAGACAACGACACATTTGCTGAAATCGACATCTCTATTAAGATTATCAGTTAAATAACCCTCATCAAGAAGATGTAGTAACAAATTCAGAACTTTAGGGCTACTTTTCTCGACTTCATCAAATAGAACCACTGAGTTTGGATTATTGCGAACAAAATTTGTTAAGAACCCACCTTGATCAAATCCAACATATCCAGCGCTAGCACCAATAAGCTTAGAGATTCCTGTCTCATCCTGTAATTCAGACATATTGACTTGGACAAAAGCTCTTTCGTTACCAAAATAATGTTTGGCTATTTGTTTAGCTGTATATGTTTTACCAACACTAGTCGGTCCTACGAAAAACAAACTAGCAAGAGGTTTTTTCTCCTCACAGAGACCAGCTTTCGCGCAAGATAGCAAATCATTGATTGTCTTAATGTTTTCATCTTGGCCGAAGACTTCTTTAGATATTCTTTTGTAAAATTGATCAAATTTACTACTGCTATTTTTAATGTGTTCGCCTGATATTTTGCTTTGCTTGGCGATGACATCTATAACATCTTGCTTTTTGACAACTGTTCTTGATGTTTTCTTTTTAATAGTATGAGATTCAATGACTTTTAAATAATCTTTTAGGAGTTTCTTTGTTTCCTCCTCTGATTTATTATCTTTGCTAAGTTCTCTAACAACATGGTCATGTTGCTCTACAATATCATCAGTTGGTCTTAAGTTTTCTATTTTTACCTTAGAACCGATTTGATCAACAATATCAAAAGCTTTATCTGGGAAGCGTTTATGAGACAAAAATTTAGAACAATAATCAATTATTAAATCTAGTATAGACGAGTTAAATTTTACATCATGAAACTGCTCATAAGTATGTATACTATTTTGTATCATACGCTTAGTTTGATCTGCATTTGGTTCATTTACCTCTACAGGCTCAAATCTGCGCTTCATAGCAGAGTCTTTCTCAAATATCTTTTGATATTCAGCTGTCGTTGTAGATCCTATGCATTTAATGTCACCCCTAGCCAGTAAAGGCTTTAGCATATTAGATGCGTCAACTGCGCCTTCTGAATTACCAGCTCCGAAAATGTTGTGTATCTCATCAAAAAACAGTATCATGTGTGGGTTGTCTTTAGCCATTTTTAAGAGGGATTGAAACTTATTTTCAAACTCTCCTCTATACTTCGTTCCAGCTATCATAGCGCCTAAATCAACACTAAATATTTCATAACTTAACATGATAGATGGAACATCTGATCTAAATATTTTTTGTGCTAAACCCTCTACTATCGCAGTTTTACCAACTCCCGCTTCTCCTAACAAAATAGCGTTTCTTTTGTTTTTTTTGCATAATATTTGTATCAAGGCTGACATTTCTTCGTCCCTACCTTGAACCTCTGGCAATTCGTCTCTTATTGCCATATCATTTAAATTAGTGGCAAATTTAGATAAGGAGTTAGCGGATCTTTGCTCTAGTTGACTCTCAAGCTCCTCCGATGTTTGTTTGAAGTCAGCAAGCCTGAAATTGTCCTCGATACCAAAAACATCTTTTATGGTATCAGTAACATGTTTGGGAGGTGTTTCACCAGATAAAAACAATTCTAAATTGTTTCTCAATTTTTTTAAATCTACGCCAAAAAGAGCAACATACTCTAATACATAATCGGAAATTTTGAATATACCCATTAGCAGGTGTTCTATGCCAATGTAGTATTGATCCAATCCGCTAGCCACTTTATTAGCCTCTTTTATAGCCCTTGGAACCTCCTCATGCCAAGGATCAGAATTAGGAGTCAATTTAAATTTTTCATCATGCGTTTCAGAAGCCATTTCTATGACTTCCAGCATATCAGATTCATCCATTGTAACGGAGTTATCTACTAAAAAATCCGCTATGGCACCCGAAGCGTTGTGTAAACAGCCATAAAATACATGTAAGTTATTTATTACACTATCACCTCGATCCTTTGAAAACTTTTGCGCGTCTTTAAAGGCTTTCTTGGCTCTTGGAGTTAAGTTGAATTCGTCTAATCCCACTATATTGTTTACACTCATTTTAATTCAGACAGTTTCATATATATTTTATCTTGCAAAATATTTATTTTATCGACAAAAACAATATCATCACCTTTTTGACCAGTAATTATTACAATGTCATTCTTTTTAGGTAATTTTTTACCTAAATTTAAGTAATTTGTAAGCCTCTCGTTGTTTTGGCTGTCCATAAATAAACAAGAAACGCTGCCTACCTCATCACATAAATCTAATCTAGCGTATTTATTGCCATTTCTACTAGTTCTCTTCATTATATCGGTCAAAGTCCCTACAAATCTAACATGCCTATGAGATTCTAGCTCTGAGACCTTTTGAGAAGATATTAGATGAGAGCTATCTTCGCTAGAAAATATATCTCTTAAGGTGTGTGAGTAACTATAACCTAGAAGTTTAGTCTCAAAAAACCAGTTAGCAAACTTCAAGTGCTTAATGTTCTGCTCATATATGTTTTTATAAGGAGCATACTTCTTTTTAAATGTATTAAATCTTTTTTCAGTAAAAAGAGGCTTACGATCATCAGCATGAGTAGAATTATTAAATGATGACATTACAGTATTTAAAACATCGTAATTGAACTCAGGACCAAGCTCTACAACATTTCTTTTTTCCCTTTCTGTCAATATATTAAATGTTTGAGCCTCTAATACTAGCCTACATCTATTAGAAGTAACAAAAGAATCCAACATGCCAGCCTGTATAAACGCTGATAAAGTTCCTATATTTAAGCCACACTGTTTTGCAGATAGGAATACCTCGTATTTATTCGCGAAAGCGACATCTCTGAAATCAATCAAAGATTCCACAACTTTATCTGAAACACCTTTAATAGAATTAAGGCCATATCTTATATTTTTGCCTTCTATTTTAAAATCCAAGTTAGATAGGTTTAAATCTGGTGGCAAAAGCTTTATATCAAACACTGGAAGCTCTTGAGATATTTTAGCGATCTCTTCATGAGCGTTAGGTTCAAACCTAGCGAACTTAAGTAAGCTAAGAAAAAACTCCTTTGGGTAATTAAATTTTAAGTAAACAGTTATGGCAGCCAAGTAAGCATAACTTATGGAATGCGACTTATTAAATGAATAATTAGCTGAGTCTTCTGCTACGCTCCATAAAACGTCACCTATTCTTGACTCCAAGTTGTTTTCTTGAATTTTATCAGCTATCTTAGCTTTCCACGCTGGCATTTGATCTACCTTTTTCTTGCCAACTATGCGCCGTAATTGTTCCGCTTCATCTAAACTGAAGCCAACTTTAACAGCCATTTGCATCAACTGCTCTTGATATAGTGGGATGCCACCTGTCTTACCTAAAATATCGTCAAAAAACTGATGAACTGACTGAGAATCTCCTGTGCGGACATATTGAGCGTATCTATCCTTAAAATCTAAAGCACCCGGTCTAGCTATTGCTACGACAGCAGAAAGTTGGTCTATATTTCTAGGAGCGATATCTCTACAAACCTTAAAATTTGTATCTGCCTCTATCTGGAAAAGACCCTGTGGCGAGTCTAAACAACCTAAAGCAGCATATATTGACGGATGATGAGGGTCTATGTCCTCAATGTTGATTTGTAACTGCTTACAAACATCATGGACTACAGATAGTGTCCGTAAACCTAATATATCAAACTTAACGCTCAAACTGGCTACGTCATCCATATCATAGCCAGAAACCAAAGCGTTATCATTAGTCTTTTGCAGCGGCATGATATCCTCCTGCTCATAATAACTTATACTTATGCCTGATGGATGAACCCCTGTATTTTTAATTAGACCCTCTAATTTTTTAGCGATAGTAAAAGCTTTGTTATGTTTTTCAGCGTATGTTTTGAAAGCCTCGCTCTCTTCATATGCAGCTTTTAGTTTAGCTACTTTACCAAAATGCTTGGGTATCGTGTCACTAATTAGATTAACGTCAGTTTCAGAAAGCTCCTCTACTATCTTCCCGCACTCTTTCATGCATAGCTTACTACTGAGAGTGTTCAGCGTAAGAATTTTGCAAGTTTTGCCTTTATATTTCTGGTTAATATAATCAATGACCTCAGAACGACGATCATAGGAAATATCATTATCCACATCAGCAAGTAGAGAACCATCAAGATAAATATCATCACCATCGTGAATCTTCCTTGCTCTGCTACTTGAAACAAACCTTTCGAAGAATAAGTCATATTTTATTGGATCTATATTTGTTACACCTAAAAGATACAAAACCAAAGAACCTGCGGCAGACCCTCTGCCAGCACCCGTAGGTATACCATTTTTCTTGCAAAAATTAAGCACATCCCAGTTCAATAGTATGTAATCTATAAATCCAAGATCATCAAAGATATCAAGCTCCATTTTAGCTCTATCATAGTAAACTTTTTTATTAGTTTGTTTTGTAATACCTCTGTCTCTAAGACCTTTTCTTGTCAGTTCATATAAAATATCCTTACTATCGCTATCAGCTGATAAATTAAGATCATCTAATATTTCTTGCTCAACAACAATCTCTGGTAACCTTACCCCAACTGGATAAGGTTTTTCATAATTAGAAAAATTATTAAATAAACTATAGTGATCTACGCTCATAACTCTATCTCATACAACTGTTTCCTAAATATTTCGTAATTCATTATGATGTCATACAAAGCATCGTGTAATTTTTTAGGATCGTGAGGAATGTCATACTTTTTCAGCAAAAATCCTTGAGCCGTTCTAAGGCCCCGCTCTTTGTAGTTTATCAGCTTATACTGCCAAGCTAGAAAATTTTCTCTATCAACTGGTATATCTTTCGCTATGGCAGTGGCTATGCTTCTAGTGTCTATGATTCTATTTATAAAACTATAAGAAAATATATGACCAACAAGGTTTATTAGTGTTTTTACAACATAAACATCAAACCCCAATAAATTATGACCTACTATTTTATATTGTGGATCATATAGGTAATGACAAAATTTTTCGCAAGCTTCTTCAGCATCTATCGCCGTTCTTTCATAAATGTCTTTAGAAAAACCTGTTACTCTAGCTGCATCCTTAGATACATTGAGGTCATCCCAACGCACATAAATATCATGCTTTTGTATAATTTTACCGCCTTGAGCGACAATCCAAGCAATCTGCCAAGGTCTTGAATCAACTAAATTAAGACCCTCAGTCTCTGTATCAAAGACTAAATATTTTTGCCTCTTATCAAACCTTAATAGTGACTCATTCATTTATTGTGATGGACATTTTTCTTTGTAACTTTCTAAGCAGAACTCATTACTGCCAAAGTGGTTTAAGTTCGGTGATGATAAAGATGCTACCCTTCCAAAAGTTCTGTTACAAATAATTTTGTAAGCTTGAAGAGCCTTGTAGTCTTGTCTATTTTTGTAATAAATAGACTTCGATAGGTATACAGGATACTTTTCAGATCTTTTAGTATATTTCCATACTAACGTCTCAACCATGCTATCAAAAGGTAGGCCATTTCTCTCTATGAAAAAAGATGGCTGTATTTTGCTGAAATCAGGTATGCAGTTACTAAGTGTAGTGGCATTATTATAAATAAAAGAATCGTAGAATGGTATAACTAAAGACAAATCATCTGTCCAAATGCTGTTTAAGAAGTCAAAATCTACAGCACCTTCACCATCTGTGTTGCAGAAAGAAAATATTTTATTTAACAATTTACAGCCATTATCATTCTTCGCGAAGCATATGATTTTATGATCTGATGTATTTTTAGAGACACCAACTTGATTCCGGCATGTCAACCTTAAGCCAAATATGAGTTGTATTCCGTTAGCCTTACAGCACTCATTAGCTTTCATAAAACCAGTCATTGTGTCCTCAACTAAAACTAACTGCTTGAAGTCGTTTTCTTTACATATGTCGAGTATGCTATCAGGCCCGCCCTCTACAGACTTTTTGTCTATAGTCAGGATACTCTTACCTATCGAATAGCATGACTTGAATACCGCGATCATGCCTAAAAGTAGCTCATCCCATGCTGATGTCAAGATATTTTAGGGCAACCAGCATAATATTGCATCTCATGCGATCCACCGGGAGGTATCATCGACTCATCGAAATCATCCTCCATTACAGATGCAACAAAATTACCATTTTTATCTTTTATATGATAATAAAAAAAGTCAAACTTCATAGGGCAATACCACTTTGGGTTGCCATCTTTCTTCAGCTCGCCTCTTTGCTTGGCGAATCCGCACATAAGTTTGCCACTAAAAGTGTTGTCTTTGGGAAAGCCCTGATCAGCAGCAAAGTTAGACTTAGCGTCTTGTTCAGAAAAGTTGTCTAAGTAATCTTGTATTTGCGTCAGCTGTGATTGAAACCCGTTTAACTCATCGTCAGTTATAGGGTTCATTTTAACTATCCCGGTATCATCACCGTCCTGATCTAATCCAAATTTTAAGAATACAAACTCACTTTGCCTGTTAGAATACTCAGGGAAAAGTTTTTTTACTGCAAGACTATACATTAAATCTTGCATATTATCTGTTATCTCTTTCCCTTTGAAAACAGACTTACTACTTTTAAAGTCTCGTATTAAAGCATACTTTCTTTTTTTATACAAGAACAGTTTATCTATAAATCCTCTTATCTTGTATCTATACCCACCTTCATTACACACTATTAGAAAATCCTGCTCAGATAAAGCCTCTGTGGGTCTGCCGTTTACATTACCAAAAAAATCATAACACAAACCATTGAATGTCATTTCTTTAATTAGATCCAAGTTTTCCTTGTCATCTACACCAACACGGCAAGCGTGTTTCATTATTAACCTTTCAATCGA
>MDTG01340095.1_pt1 | contig 12081 bp, 11 predicted proteins | sample 811421 | NCBI WGS metagenome assembly MDTG01 (sample SAMN05326645, study PRJNA326480) | marine metagenome | isolation source: seawater | place: Pacific Ocean: South East | collected 2011 | reverse complement strand
TCCTCAATAATTGGGTTGGCAGCCTCAATGATGGGATTGTCTGCAGCTGTCACAACGCCTTTTTTGCCCAGAATGGTCAACCTTTTTGGTCAAATACCAGTTTTGAGAGCTTCTTTGGTTACATTGCCTTTAGCGATACTTGCACTTCCTATTTTTCAAAATCTCTATGCTTGGTTTCTTTTGCGATTCATCATCGGATTGGCTGCAACAGTCATTTGGGTTTTGAGCGAAATATGGATCAATTCTTTTGCAGAAGACAGAACCCGTGGCAGGATCATTGCGATCTACACAAGTCTCCTTTCGCTTGGATTCATAATTGGTGTTTTGATCATGTCATTTACATCAGTTGAGACATTTGGAGGATTTTATATTTCTGCTTCGTTGGCAATAGTGGTCGCACTACCTTTATGGTCAATGAAAGACATAGGAGATTTTGAAGCTCCTATGAATATCTCTTTTTCAAAATATCTTTTTTCTTCACCCATACTCATGGGCTCAAGCTGGATGATGGGATTTCTCTATGCTGCTAGCGCAGGATTATTACCAGTTTTTGCATTGCCTTATGTCAATGAAGACTATACAGCAGCATCAAGAACAGTGGCATGGTTGGCATCAGGCGAATTAATGCTTCCATTATTGATTGGATGGTTGGCAGATAAGTATGACAAGAGAAAGTTAATGATTTTACTAACCATCATTGCAATCTTCGTCTTGTTTCTAATTCCAGTATTCTTCCACCTCCCAACGCTGCGGTTCTTATTATTATTCCTGCTGGGTGGTGTGACAATGGGATTTTATGTTCTGGGATTAACTATGCTTGGAGAACAATATAAAGGTCAGGTTCTTGTCTCAGCTAATGCGAGTTTTATATTCTTTTTATCAATCGGAGAAATATTGGGCCCACCAATTATTGGTCGAGCTATGGATATTTTTGGAAACAGTGCATTTGGATGGGCAATGGGGGTAATAAGCCTGTTGTTTTTATCAGTATTTTATTTCACCAGGAGTTTGATCAACCGCAAACAGTCTGAGATTCATTAGCCGATTGGATTTTCCAAAGGTGCATCAGAAGAATCTTCTATTGCGTCAGTATTGGTATCTTCGATTTCTTCATCTTCAATATCTGATAGGCGAATATTGTATTCATGACGAATATTAAGTCCCTCAGTTAACTGAGGCTCTGCATCAATATATCTAGGCCTATAAATAATTCTATTTATGACCTTAATTGCTTCTTGATCAATGATGCCCTCAGGGACTGACTCAATAACCTCTATATTGATAGTTTGACCATTTAAATCAACATCATATTTTAGGGAGATCAAGCCAGGCATGGTTTTTCCTATCTCTTCACCAATTGGCGGGAGGGGATAAGTTTTTGGTACCTGAATATTTCTCACACGAACAGGACTAGAAAATCTATCCTCAATGGTGCTTCTCATCGTTTGGTCTTCGTTGATAAGCATCCAGCACTCTAAATAAGCTTTTCTGGCAGATTGTATTCTTCCAAAACTGATATATGTATCTCCTAGATCAAGAAGTACCTCAAACTTGAGGTTTAAATCTGGACTTTCCATTAGTTCAATTACTTCAATGGCATCTTTCAGTGGATTAACACTTTGAAACAAATCCATTCCTTCTCTTCTATGAGAAAAAGATAGATTTTTATATGTCTCAACCAATGATGCTATATCACCATCTAACCTAGATTCTTGGCGGCTAAGGAGTTCTTTATGTATCTCCCTTTCTGAATATACTTGTCCAGTACGTTTGTACCATCTTGCCAATTTATTAAGCGACTCATCGACTTGTGGATTCTCTATTCCAAAATATTTTTTGCTGATGAAGACCTGGAAGGATTGATGATGATTGGCTTTTTCTACATCTCTAATACCCACATAACTTTCGGTAAGACTGTCATGAATTTTAATTTGATCAGGATTATAGAGACCATTATTGACATGATTAATTCTAAGAGCTCTATCAAGAACCTTGATGGCATCTTCATATTGTCCAAATTGGTTGAGCGTAAGTGCAATACCATATAGAGGTGAACTCAGTTCAGGTGAGATAATGTTGCTATTTAGCTCGATGAGCTGAATACATTCCATAAATATTTCTTGGGCTAACTCATATTCTTCGACCATATAGTAAGTACTGCCTAGATTATTGAGTGGAGTTATAAGTCGGTAGCTGTTTTCTCCAAAGATTTCTTTGGTGAGGGTTACAATCTCCTTCGCTGGCCTTAGGCTTTGAAGATAGAGTTCTTGATCATATAGCTCAATGAACTCATTTTGATATTTATTCCTTAATTCTGCTTTTTCTAGATTTTGATTGTCTTGTGAAAAAACAAGACCAATACTGTTCAAAATGAGCAGCATTGCCAGTGAAAGTTTGATACAGATAATTTTTAAGTCAGAATTCAAGTTTTATACGAATAAATTATTTAATATTAATTTAACATAATTATTCTCTTTTAATATAAGGGGCGGATTTCTTAATGTTGAAAATTGCAGAAAATCATTTCGTTAATGGAAATAAAGTCAAACCACCATATCCGGATAATCATCATAGATTGATTGTCGGTATGGGTTGCTTCTGGGGAGCTGAAAGAATGTTTTGGCAACAAGATGGTGTTTATTCAACGAGTGTTGGATATGCGGCTGGAAAAACAATTGATCCAACATATCGAGAGGTTTGCTCTGGAATCACTCAACATGCTGAAGTGGTTCTTGTTGTTTATGATGCTGATATTACCAATTTGAGTTCTTTGCTCACAATATTTTGGGAAGGTCATGACCCCACTCAATTCATGAGACAAGGAAATGATGTGGGCAGTCAGTATAGATCGATCATTTTTTATGATAACGATGAGATGTATCAAAAAATTGAATGTTCTCGTGATCAATACCAAAAAGAATTATCAAATGCTGGATTCGGAAATATCGTCACTGAGATAAGAGCGAGAGAGGAATTTTTTTATGCTGAAGATTATCATCAGCAGTACTTGGCTAAGAATCCTGGTGGTTATTGTGGTTTGGGTGGAACGGGCATTAAGTGTAGCCCAGATTAATCAGTTGAGAACTTTGTAGCCTCGACCTCTGAGACATTTTTTTACAACCCTTTCTTTCTGTCTTAAAGATATAATCCCAGATTTAGAGCCTCCCGAGATAGCCCCGAATTCTATGGCTTCGTCTTCATCAGTCAATACCTCTACTACCCCTCCGATTGCTGCACCTGCAGCAGATCCCTTAAGTATGCTTTGCCCAACTGATATATCATTTGCATATTCGGTGCATTCTTTAAGATCTGTTTCATAAGCATTCAGGTCCACTCCCTTCTTATCGATGATCGGTTTTGATCCTGAAAATATGGGATCAGAAGCTGTTGAAACACAACCTGTAAGAATCATAAGAAAAAAAAGTAACGTTCCTATTTTCATTATTTTAAATCCCATTAATATCCTTATAAGAATAATAACTTTGACATGACAAAATATGAAGAAAACATGAGGTTTCTGAAGATCTTATGACAGTGTCACAAATTGTATCTTAAAATGCTTTTTCAATATGAACTCTATACAATGAGCAGCAAAATTAGGTTAAGGAAAAAATGACTAGAAATAAAAAAATCATTGGCGCGATTATTGCACTAATAATATTTTCATCATTTATGTTTGGAGGTGATGAAAAACCAATAAAAGTTTTATCAGTGAAGCCCGAAATTCGGAATGTTGAAAAAACAGTTTCTAATACACGCGCTGGAACCATTGACGCTTGTAGGCGATCGAAAATGTCACCAGCTGCTGCAGGTCAAATATCTGTTTTGCATGTAGAAGAGGGCGACTCTGTAAGTGAAGGAGAAATTCTATTAGAGCTTTGGAATAAAGAAACCAAGGCAAGAGTCATGGCTTCTGAGAGATCTGCAGAGCAGGCATGTATTGTCTCAGCCAAATCAGAAAGAGATGCGAACCGAGCAAATGAATTATTTACAAAGGGGCTGACGTCGGAGGAAGCTAAAGAGGCTGCCGTGGCCAATGCAGAATCATCAATGGCTGCGTGCAATGCTGCCATGGCTAATGTGGATGTAATGAAAGCATCGCTTGAGAGAACAATGCTGATCGCACCTTTTGATGGAATTGTCGCTGAGATTGAAGGAAAACTGGGAGAGTATGTCACACCCTCACCAGTAGGGGTTGCTACAAAGCCAACCTTGGATCTGATTGATAATTCTTGTTTATATATCAAAGCACCGATTGATGAAATTGATGCCCCTGATGTCAGATCTGGAATGACCGCAAAAATTACAATGGATGCTTTTGGAGAGGAGGAATTCCCCGCTACAGTAAGCCGCGTTGCCCCTTATGTATTGGATTTAGAAAGACAGGCTAGAACGGTTGAGATTGAAGCCACTTTCGATGATCCACAAAATTATTTGCTCCCGGGCTATAGTGCAGACGTCACAATCATCATCGATATCAGTGAAGAGACGATGGGTCTTCCTACCCAAGCAATCATGAGAGGAGACAATGTTTACGTCATAGGAGATGACAATACAATTGAAAAGAGGGAATTACAGACTGGTCTATCGAATTGGCAGTTCACAGAAATCCTTTCTGGGCTGGATTTAGAAGACAGAATTGTTCTTTCGGTTGATAGAGCTGGGGTTAAAGATGGCGCAACAGTTGTAGTCGAGAAATCCGATGAGGATAAAGAATCAAAAGAAGTTTCTGGAGAATAACTCCTCATAATGATTCGCCTTGAGAAACTAAGCAGAGAGTTCCAGGTAGGAAATCAGGTTGTTCATGCACTTGATGAGGTTGACCTGGAAATTAAGGAAAATGAATACGTATCCATCATGGGTGTTTCAGGATCAGGTAAGTCAACTCTTCTAAATATATTAGGATTATTAGATACACCAACATCTGGCGATTACATTCTATCAGGCATCAATACATCAAAGATGGATGATGACGAAATGGCTGGTATTCGATCAACAAAGATTGGTTTTATTTTCCAATCCTTTCATCTAATCCCTAGGCTGACAGCATTTGAAAATATTGAGATGCCAATGATTCTATCTGGAATGAATCCAAAAGAAAGATCAGTGAAGGTGAGTTCAGCTCTTGAGAAAGTCGGTTTGACCGATCGTTCAGATCACAAACCAGAGCAACTTTCAGGTGGTCAAAGACAAAGAGTTGCAATTGCAAGATCCATTGTCATGGAGCCAGATGTTCTTTTAGCGGATGAGCCAACTGGAAACCTAGACACTTCATCAGGCAAGGAAGTCGTAAAATTAATCGAAGAGCTTAACACTGCTGGTTTGACGCTAATTATGGTCACTCATGATAGAGAAATAGGCGAGCGTTCAAATCGTTTGATTGAGTTGAGAGATGGTAAAATCATTAACGATCAGAGAAAGGTCTGAAGATGCGTCTCAGTGACATATTTTTCTTAGCTTACACAACTCTGATCAGATATCCTCTAAGAACGATCATGCTACTTATTGCTACTTCAATTGGAGTTATGGCCGTAATTCTACTAACAGCTGTGGGCGAGGGTGCTCGAGACTATATCACAGGTGAGTTCAGAAGCCTTGGAACGAATCTTTTGATTGTAAGCCCAGGACGCAATGAAACCTCTGGCGGTGGTGTCTTAGATCTAGGAGGACTATCACCAAGGCCATTGACAATTGAGGACGCACAAAGCTTATCTCAAATTGATAATATCAGGCGTATAGCTCCAGTTGTAATGGGTGAAGCACCTGCACAGTATGCTGGACTGGAAAGGGCAGCACCAATTATCGCAACAACACCAGAATTTTTAAGTATTCGTCAATGGGAAATGGAATCAGGGAGTTTTTTGCCAGGTGCTAGTATGAGGTACTCTCCACCAGTTTGTTCGATTGGCAAAGAGATCAAGTCAGAATTATTTGGTGATGATATTGCTGTTGGTGAGTGGATACGGATAGGTGACAGAAGATGTCGAGTTTCAGGAGTGATAGCTGAGGAGGGAAGGGCCATTGGTATCGATGTTCAGAAAGTCATAGTCATACCAGTTGCTCTTGGAACAGCACTCTTTAATCGCGATTCACTTTTTAGAATCATTGTTGATGTAAGAACCACAAGTCGGATGGATCAAACAAAACAAAGTATAATCTCAATCATTAAAAGAAGACATCAAGGCAAAGAGGACATAACGGTTATCAAGCAAGACACAGTTCTTCAGTCATTCGATAATATTTTCAATGTACTAACGATGTCACTGGGTTCTATTGCCTCTATAAGCTTGCTGGTTGCTGGAATATTGATCATGAATGTAATGCTGGTGGCGGTGTCTCAAAGACAGGCTGAAATAGGTTTGCTCAAAGCGATAGGTGCCAAGAATAAACAAATCAATAATCTTTTTGTTGTAGAAGCAATAATTTTATCCGGCTCTGGAGCAATAATGGGGCTTATTTTAGGGCATTCAATCACACAGGTCTTGAAAGTTGCATTCCCAACATTTAATTTTTTACCTCCTATGTGGGCTTCATATATGTCTTTAATTGTTGCATTGATTTCTGGAATCATATTTGGCTTACTTCCAGCAAGAAGAGCCGCAAAACTAGATCCAGTAGAAGCACTTAGTGGGAACAAATAACAATGAAGCTTAAAGACATTTTCTTATTCTCCTCATTTTCAATCGTCTCTCAGAAGATGAGAAGTTTCCTAACTGCAATGGGTATAGCTGTTGGAGTGGTGTGTGTCATCTTTCTGACCAGTATGGGACAAGGTTTGCAAGACTTTATGGTTTCGCAATTTACTCAGTTCGGTAGCAACATCATCGCTGTTCAGCCAGGAAAAACACAAACACTTGGTATGCCATCAGGTATTCATGGAACAATAAAGCCACTCTCTTTTGATGATGCAGAAGCGATTGAAAGATTGCCACTCATAGATTATGCAGTTCCAGTCTCTGGCGCGAGTGGTGAAATAGAGAGTGATACTAGATCAAGAAGGTCGCTTGTTGTAGGTACAGGAGCAGATTATGACATTATTGTTGGCGCAGAAAATATGTTAGGCCAATATTTGCCTAAAGATGATCCTAAAACTCCAAGATCTTTTGCAGTACTTGGTCCAAAAATGAGAGATGAATTATTTGGCAATGAAAACCCGTTGGGAAAAACAGTTCGAGTAAATTCAGTGCGCTTTAGAATCGTTGGAGTACTTCCACCAAAAGGTGATTTTCTTGGTTTTGATCTAGATGATGCTGTCTATATACCGATTGCAAAATTTAACATGATGTTCAATAAGAACGGATTTCAGGAAATCGATGTCGTTCATAATGAGAGCGCAACAACAGAAGAGGTTGTTGCTTCTGTCAAGAGATTAATGATCAGTCGACACGGTGGCGAAGATGTAACAATTACGACACAAGCAGACATGATTGAAACACTTGGTGAGATTATGGATTGGCTGAAATTTACAGTCGCTGCATTTGGAGGGATTTCTCTACTCGTTGGTGGTGTTGGGATTTTTACTATCATGACCGTGGCTGTGAATGAGCGAAAATCAGAAATAGGGATACTGAGAGCGATTGGAGCATCACAAGCAAGGATAAGAGAAGTGTTCCTATTGGAGTCAATATTTCTATCAATATTCGGAGCACTCTTAGGATTGATTAGCGGATTTTTGATTATAAATATTGCTCTATATATATATCCTGATTTGCCTATTGCTGTTTCATGGGAATACATATCTTATTCTGTCTTTATATCCATATTTATTGGATTATTTGCCGGATTCCTCCCAGCAAGCTCAGACTCTGAATTGGACCCAATTGAGGCGCTTAGATCAGACTAAGATATATTTCTCATGAGTGATCTATACAGATCTACATGTGCATCCGTGGGTAAAACAGTCATCTTGTAACTGTCTCTTTCTTGAATTGCTTTCCACCAGTTTTTTATCTTTATACACTCTCCAGGCCATTCGACCCCAAATAGCTCTTTGAACGCGCCAAATCTCTCAAAGAACGGAGCATAATGGAGGTCGACCAGACTGATTTTGCTTCCTAACCAAAAGGGGCCATCATCATTTTTTTCAAAACATTCTTTTTCAATATAAATCAGTGAATCTTTGATCTTTCTTTTATTCTCAGCTTGTAATTCTTCATTTCCATTATCTACGAGTAGTTTTCTCGAGAGCAGAAGGTATTTATTTGTGCAATAGTCCATCCATATTCTTGCTCTAGCTCGCTCAATTGGTTCTTCAGGCATCATGGAAATACCTCTATATTTCTCTTCAAGATACTCATTGATAATCGCAGATTCATAAATGGTTTCTCCATCATCAACAATTACTGGGACTTTTCCATAGGGAGATACTTTTAAAAACCAATCAGGTTTATTTCTCAAATCTACTTCGGTTAAATCGAAAGGTAATTCTTTCTCTATCATCAACATTCTTGTCCTTTGAGCATAAGGACATCTCGCTGAACTATATATTTTTATTGGATCCATTATTTACAACTGTTTCATAAGTGCATACCAGAAATCAAGCGAAGCATTGAAAGCTGAAATCTCAACCCTTTCATCTAGTCCATGCGCCCTGAATCCAGTTGGATCAGTCATCATAGCACTGGTTCCATAAACAGGTATTCCATTGCTTCTTAGCTCAATCGCATCTGTTGCTCCTGTAGACATTGTGGGAACTATAGGAAGGTTTGGAAACGATGGATTTATAGATGAGGAGACTAATTCTATTATCTCGTCAGTAATTGGAGATGGAGGGCTTAATAGTCCATCAGATATTGGTGCAACAGACACCTTATTACCAGCTAGCTCTTTGATTTTCTTAAAAACATCATTTGGATCAGACTGCGGTAATATTCTGCAATTTACTGTTGCTGTGGCAGAGACTGGCAGAGCGTTTTCAGCATGCCCACCTTTCAACATTGTCGCTACACATGTGGTTCTTAACATGGCATTCATTTCAGGATCTGTCTCGAGAAGTCTTAAGTCTGATCCTGCTTCATTTAAAATAGAATTTATTATCTTTGCATTTGATTCATCGGAATCTTTTAATTCAAATTCAAGAGTTGCGCGAGTGGTTTGATTGAGGGAAATTGGAAAATTATATTCCTCAATCCTGTTCAGAGCATCAACCAAATCATAAATAGCATTATCATCTCTTGGAATAGAGCTATGACCACCTTTGTTTTCTGCAGTAAGAGCGAATGAGAGGTAAACCTTTTCTGCTGATTGGAGTCTGAATGCTTCGGGACTTTCCATTGTTCCTGTCAAAAATCCTCCATCAGAGTTCAATGCAAAAGCTGCTTTCTTAACATCATCAAAGTTCTCTCTGAAGTATTTAATACTTTGCATGCCGGTTTCCTCATCTCCTGTGAGCAACATAATAATGTCATTTTTAGGAACAAATTTTTCAGACCTAAGTTTTATAAACGTTGCAATTAGACCAGCTGCACCGCCTTTGTTATCAGCTGTGCCTCTTCCGTGAAGAAAGCCCTCGATCTCAGTCATCATAAAAGGATCTGATATCCATGATTCTTTTACAGCTGGTACGACATCAATATGAGCCATGACAATAGTAGGCTTTTCTTGGGATGATCCTTTGTATATCGCATAAAGACCTTTTGATATTTGAGTTGGCCCAACAACTTGAAGATCATCTGACTTAAAGCCATTCTCAAGTAAAACAGATGCGGCATATTCACTGACATTTGTAGCCAATCCGTTATCCTCAGTCGATTCAATGGAAACCATATCTCCCAGGATTTCACGACCCATTGAATAAAACTCAGAATCTTGGGCATGAGCTTCAATAACTAGCAATGCCATGAAAATATAGCAGACTTTAAAATTTCTCATTCTTTTGCTCCTTTATAATTCATTAAATATTCTAAGGCATCTTTGGCTGTTTGTATTCCAAGTTCTTGGACAAGTTGGTGTCCTCCATTCTCATAAATAATCATCTCAATACGAGTCGAATTATTCATCATGCCCTTCATTTCATATGCAAGCTCCACTGGAACCACACTATTTTTTTTGCCCCACATGATTAAGGTGGGCGATGTAACCTCACTCAACACAAGATCAATATCGCCCGATACATATTGATTCACCCTTGCAATCTGGGCGTCCCTTTGTCCTTCTCTCAGTAATAAGTCATACCACCGATCGATCAATTCATCAGTAACATTTTCAGGATTTCCAAATCCTCCTTTCAGTAAAGACTCCGTAATCAGTCTTGGCGTGAAGTAGGCTAGGATTTTAAAAGGTTTAGGAAGTGTTACAGGCTTATTCATTCCTCTTATCCTTGGGTTTAGCGCACCTGGACTGACCAAAATAAGATTCTCAACTTTTTCTTGATTCCTTCTTGCATAATGAAGACCAATGGTTCCACCTAAAGAGGCTCCTGCAATACTCAGATTTTGTACCTCAAATGCATTTAAAAATCCTTCAAGCAAAAATACAGTTCTTTGCATGGAATAATCATTGCTTGGATCAGCTGCTGTAAGCCCGTGGCCAGGAATGTCTATTCGAATGACTCTGTAATGATCTTTGAGTAGATTAACCCATGGGTTCCAATCAATGAGATTTGCATAGTTTGCGTGAAGCAGGAGTAAATCAGGTCCAGAGCCATCGATTGCATAATGTAAATTAACCCCATCAATCTCTAAAAAGCCAGATGATTCTAGAAGATACTTCGAATCTATTTTTTCTTTGCTGATCTCTCTTGGATATCTTATATCAAGCTTAATCAATGAATACATTAGCAAGGATGCAAGCAATATAAGTCCGATAATTATCTTTAGAGAATTTTTTACAAGTTGAAACATTGAGTTCTCGATATACTTTTAAAGTATCATTTAAGATTACCATCATAGAGCAACACTTATGGACGTCAAAAACAAAAAAGAAAATACAATGAAACCTTTTGAATTGGGTGACATCTTCCTAGGCTGCACAGAACTCATTGATGACATCGATGATCACAAAGGTGATGGAAGAATCTTGCAATATGACAAGGATATGAATCTCAAGGGTATTTTATGGACCGAAGGAACGAATCATCTCATTATTGGTCTCAAAATTGACCCTAAAGGTATTCTCTGGGCTTTTGATATGCATAACCATATAGTCATAAGAGTCTCACCAGATGGTAAACAACTACCCAATCATCATTTTGCCAACCGAGCTTTTTCCAATGTTACTTTTGATAAGAAGGGAAATATCTATTTGGGCGAAGCGCTAGTGGGCAATACTCCTTATCCGGGTAGTTACATGAAAAGATTGCCAGGAAGTGATCTGCTCGGAGAGGCAAATATTTATAAGTTTGACTCAAAATTGCAACTTCAAGAGATTTATGAAGTTGCTTACTCTCCAGAATTTCATCATTTCAAGGGCATTACGCATTCAACCATGCATCCCAGCGAGGAATTTATAACTTACACTACTGAGATTGGAAAAAAGATCATGCGCTATAACATACAGCAATCAAAGCAGATGGATGATTTATTGGTATTGCCGGGCGATCTCACTGATCAGAATGTTGCAATAGCTGTTAATTATCTAAACGATGGAAGATTATTGCATTCGAGAGGCGATCGAATCGAGATCCTTAGTGAAGATGGCGAGGTTATTAAAACAATAGGTCTAGAAGAGCATGGATGGGGAATTGCTCAGATCAGTCCTTCATATGATCAAGAACATTTTTTTACCGCAAACATATTCACTGGTGTGGCAATGAAGATTAGAATCAACGACGGGAAAATTTTAGGATCAATTGATACAGGGTACAAAGCGCCCAAAAGGAGTCTAGCCGGAATTGCAGAGTATGTTCCTGTGAAGGATTCTTAATCTATCTCAAGACTATAATGTAGAAACTCTTTATCTACCTCATAACCCAGAGATTCATATAGAGATTGACCAATGTAATTATCTTTACCAGTAGACAGTTCAAGTCTTTTATAGCCATTTTCCTTTGCAAAATCTCTTGCAGCATTCATCAATGATCGCCCAATGCCTTCGCTTCTTTTAGAGTGATCAACAAATAAATCATAAAGAATTAGAATGGGC
>MDTG01231470.1_pt1 | contig 12081 bp, 13 predicted proteins | sample 811421 | NCBI WGS metagenome assembly MDTG01 (sample SAMN05326645, study PRJNA326480) | marine metagenome | isolation source: seawater | place: Pacific Ocean: South East | collected 2011 | reverse complement strand
GTAGTTCTGTTTTCACTACCAGAAATACTAGATTGATTTTTTCCATCTAAAATAACAGCGGCCCAACCCCCTTTTCCAGGATTTCCTGAACATGCACCATCTGTATAAATTTTAAATTTCATTAAAAAAAATAATCTTCATAGTTTTTTGAATTTTTATGAAATTCCAATCTTTTTAAATACTCAACTGGGTCCTTAGTTTTAACAATAGCACCTTTGACTCTATTAAGCGCATCAAATACTCTCGTAAGTAAAAATCTTAAAGCAGCTCCTTGAGATAGTACCTTAATACATTTTTTTTCTTCCAATGAAAGTGGTCTTATCAAATTATATCCATCAATAAAATTTTTTGCCTTTGTAACATTAAAACTTAAATTTTCTTTTACACCGTCAAAGCAAAGTGCATTAAAACAAACAGCAATTTCAAATGCAAAAAAATCTTCACATGAAAAATAAAAATCTATTATTCCACTAAATTTATCTTGAGAAAAAAAAATATTATCGTGAAAAAGATCAGCATGAATTATTCCACGGGGTAAGTTTTTTGGCCAATTTTTTTCAACATCCCTAAGATTTTCTTCTATTAATTTTGGCAGATCTCTGTGAAATTTTGAGCATTTATCTTTTACAGACTCGAACAAACTTCTCCAAGACTTAACAGAAAGATCGTTCTCTCTTTTAAATTTAAAATTACTTGTAATTGAATGCATTTTGGCAACCTCGTTTCCCACGGCTTTACAATTAAGAGGTGATAAATTTTGTTTTGCTTTTCCTTCTAAAAAAGTAACTATCATTAACTTTTTTTCTTCAAAATCTGTTATAGTTTTATTTGCTTTATTAATTATTGGAGAAGGGCATTTAAATTTTGATTTTACCAAAGAAGACATTAAATCTGAAAAAAAAGGAAGATCTTCAGATTTTACTCTTTTTTCATAAATAGTTAAAATAAACTTTTTATTTTCAACAGATAAAAAATAATTTGTATTTTCAATTCCTTCTTCGATGCCTTCAAATTTATCTAATTTACCTAAATTATAATTAGATAAAATTCTCTCTATTTTATTACGATCTAGCTTTGTATAGACAGCCATTAATTAAGTTCTTTTGGTAATTTAAAAACAACTTTTTCCTCAGCTACTACTATCTCTTCAATAGATACTTTCCTATCTTTTTTTAAATTATCAAGCAATGTTTGTACTAATTTTTCAGGCGCAGATGCTCCTGAAGATATACCAATGGTATTAGAATTATCTATTTCCTTAAAAGGAATCTCTTTTTCTGAATGCATCAACATAGAATTTTTACATCCAGCTTTTTTTGCTACTTCAACTAATCTAACAGAGTTAGATGAATTTCGACTCCCTACAACAAAAAACATATCACATTTTGAGGCTATTTTTTTTACAGCTGATTGTCTGTTAGTTGTTGCATAACAAATGTCTTCTTTTACCGGACCTTTAATATTTGGAAATTTATTTTTAAGACAGTTAATTATTTCTGCAGTATCGTCAACTGATAAAGTTGTTTGAGTTATGTAAGCTAAAGGTTTTTTAAAATCTTCCACTCTCAGATTTTCAACATCTTTTTTTGTTTCTATTAACTTTATTGTTCCATTAGGTAGTTGGCCCATTGTGCCTATGACCTCTGGATGATTTTTGTGCCCAATAAGCATTATATCAAAACCGTTTTTGAATAGTTGTTCTGACTCTCTATGAACTTTAGATACAAGAGGACAAGTAGCATCTATATATGATAAATTTTTTATTTTAGCTTCTTGTGGAACAGACTTAGGCACACCATGGGCTGAAAAAATTACTGGTCTATTTTCATCTTTTACATCAGACAACTCGTCTACAAAAATTGCTCCTTTTTCCTTTAGCTCTTCAACGACTTGTTTATTATGAACTATTTCATGCCTAACATATACGGGAGATCCATATCTATTAATTGATTTTTCCACGATATCTATTGCTCTTTTTACACCAGCACAGAAACCTCTAGGGGATGCTAAATAAATTTTAAGTTCTTTTTTCATTCTTCTTTTTTTTCTAATAGATATTCAAGTAATATATGCGGAAAAGTTAAAGACGCCAAACCAATAAAAATCACCTTATATATAGCCTCATCAATTTTATATAAATTATTTAAAAAATATATGCTTATCAAAAAGATAAATCCAGTTATTAGGGTAAGCGGAACAGCTTTCCTAACAAACTTTTTCAATCCCCTTTTAAAGGACCGATCCATTTCATTGATTAGACTGAAAGAGTGTCTCAAAGAGTGAAGAAAACAAAAGTAAAAGGTAAATGCTAAAATCGGGGTAAGAAAAAGATTAAGTATAACAATTGAAAAGTAGTCAAATAACATTATATTTTTATATTCAGCTGATTTACCAAAAGATAAGAAAATATTGGAAAATAAACTTAATACTAAAAAAGTGATTAAGGTGTAATTATTAAAAAAAGAACTTTCAAAAACATAAAAATTTAAAGTAGCAAAAATCTCATTAGTACTATCACGTTGAAATAATAACGGAGCAACTATTACGGAAGATCCTTTAAAAAAAAATAAAATTTCATTTAGTAAAAAATTTTTTTTTACTTTAAAAACAGTATCTTCTTTACCAAAATGATATGAAGCAATAATTAAAAAAAATAATAAAACTAAATTAGGTAATATCATCCAAGAAAAAATAATTAATAGAGAAATGAATACATAGCTTAAGTAAAATATATAATTTGACTTATAACCAAGTAGTTTTAAGAGTTTTGCACCTTTAACATTATCTAGAGCACCGTGTGAGATACCGATTATCAAAATTAAGAATAAACATAAAACTATTAAAGTAAAACTTGTTAATTGATAAACAGGGCTCACAAGAATAGTAAGATTAAAAAAAATTAAAGAATGATTGAAGTTAATATTTTTCATAGATTAAATAAAGCTTTCAAAAATATTATTTTTGGCATTTTACTAATTATCTTTACATCTTCAAAAATATTACTTTTATTAGATAAAAATTTTATAACTGTGTGGGCTGAATTTTGAAATATTTCATAAAATATTTTAGGCATTTTCTCTGGATTATTTTTAAGAACATTTAAGAAAATCTTGTCAAGAAATTCGTATTTTTTTCCTAAATGATACTTTTTTTTACTAACAATATTTTCTATATTTTTTGTCAAATATTTACTATGTTCTTGAATGTTGAGAAAAGTGTAACCTGTGCTTAGTCTAGTCATTCCTCCAGCAGAACCAATATCTATTACTTTATAATTTTTGTCCCTAGAAGGGTAAAATAGTGGTATGGCTCCTTTTTCAGTAAAATTAATCTTATAATTTTTTATACCTAAATTATTTTTTATATAATTTTCCAATTGTAAATCATAATCCATATTACTTTTATTATCCAAATTTGATATCCAGGTTGTTTCGATTAAAGCTCTATTCTTATTAAAGGGAAGAGTATAAAAAAAATGAACGCTATTTTTTTGGTCACAATTAAAATCCATAAGGTTTAAAATTTTGTCATCAAATATATTTTTTGGTGTTTCAATTTCAACTCCTTGAAAATGTTGCCACAACTCTGATTTTTTTAACTCACTTTCAAACAAGGAATTAAAAATTATTGAATTAGTTGCATCTATCTCATTTGAATTTTTAAAAAAACTAATATTTGAATTATTTGATAATTTTAAATTTATTTTTTCATAAAATTTTCCACTATCAATACTTTGATATGGAAACTTAGTCGATTTTAATTCGTGAGAGTTTTCTGAGGTATTTATAGTAAAATTGTTCCAGCTCTTAATTACGCAATCTTCAAAGTTATGATCAAACATTTTCCAGAAAGACCATGTTTTATCTCTTTTATATTGATCACGATGTTCAATTATAGCTAAAGATTTATCTTTAAGTTTATCATTAATTTCAAGTTCGTAAGCTAATGACAATCCGGCACAACCACCTCCAATTATTACATAATCAAACTCTCTCATTTAAATTAATTTTCTCCTCCAGAATTTTATGATTTATTTGATTGCTGTGATTAATTTCTTTTACAAAAAATAATTTTATAAAGTCAAAAATTGATAATAAAGTTTGAATTAATTTCTCAAATGTCGGAACATAAATTTTTCCAGCTTTATTATAATTTTCAATGTTCTTCTGTTTAAGAATGTAATCACCAATTTTTCTATACACTCTTCTTGCTACCAAAACTGAAAATCTTGAACTTATCGGTATACAGCTAATTAAATTGAAAGATTTTTGATAAAAGATCTCAGAATCTTTAATTGTTTCCTTTATAAAATGAAAGTCTGCTTTAATATATTGACGTTCACGATTTTTGTCTTCATTAACGTCTCTAGCTATATTAGTAAGTTGCATCGCTATACCAAGATCGATCGCTCCTTTAAATGCTTGTTTATTTTTTACTTTTAATATTTTTGACATCATTAATCCTACTGTGCCTGCAACTCTATAAGAGTATACCAATAATTCTTTTTTGGAGTTAATTCTGACCCTTTCTTGTAAGTCTGTCTCAACACCATCAAATAAATCAATAACTACTTCTTTTGATATATTTTCACTTTCTATAATTGACCACATTTCTTTTATAATAATGTTGTTATAATTTCTATTTAAGAAGTCGTCTTTAAACTTGAAAAATTTATCTTTTTTTAATTCTAATTGATTATTATCGTCAGCAATGTCATCTAATGTCCTACAAAAATTATATAAAGATGAGCACTTATTAAATATTTCTTTGGACAAGAAAAAACTAGCCCAATAAAAAGATTTCGCGTGTTTTTTAATTAATTCATCATTCATTAAAATAATTTATCCAAGACTTTAGCAGAAGATAGTACTCCGGGCATACCAGCTCCAGGATGAGTACCGGCTCCCACAAAGTATAAATTTTTAAAAATTTCAGACTGATTATGAAACCTAAAGTAAGCCGATTGTGAAAACTTTGGTTGAATTGAAAATCCTGAGCCATGTAAGGTTGCCAATTCTTTTTCAAAATAATCTGGGGTTAAATAAAAATCACTTAAAACATTTTTTTTTATACCAGGTAAAACTGTTTTATCCATTTTTTCCAAAATCAAACTTTTAAATTTTTCTCCCTCTTTTGACCAATTTATATTTGATAAATTATTTGGAACAGGAACAAGAACATAAAATGCATCTTGATCTGTTGGCGCCATATTTGGATCTGTAGCAGAAGGTCTATGCAAGTAATAGCTTATATCTTCGGACAACACTTTTTTTTCAAAAATTTTATTTAAGTGTTTTTCATACGAGTTTCCAAAATAAATTGTGTGATGGGCAACATTTTTATATTTCTTTTTTGAGCCAAAATAGTAAACAAATAGACCCATTGAGTAATCCATTCTACTCATTTTTTTCTTAAATAAATAATTATAACTTTTTTTATTTTTAATTAGATTTTTATATACATTTGGTGGATCAGAATTACATATGATATAATCGCAATTAATTACCTTAGAATTATTTATTCTTACTCCATCAACCTTATAACTGCTAGAGATTATCTCAGTAACTTCCGCATCTTTTATAATCTTTATATTCTCCTCTTTCATTAGCTTTTCCAACGCCTTTACCACGTTGCCTGTGCCTCCCATAGAATAATGTATACCCCATTTTTTTTCCAAAAATAAAATTAAAGTGTATATTGAGGTTGTAGTAAATGGATTTCCACCTACTAAAAGAGGATGCATACTAAAAACTCTTCTTAATTTTTCATTAGATATATAATCAGAAACTAATTTATACACTGAATTATAACTTCTTAATGTTAGAAGCGAAGGTATCTGTTTTAACATAAATATGAAGTTATTAAATGGTTTATCAGATAAATCAGTAAATCCTTTATTAAAAATTTTTTCTGTAAAATTTACTAATTTATTGTAACCTTCAATATCTTTCTCAGAAAATTTTCTAATCTCATTTTTCATTAAGTTTTCATTTCCAGTATAGTCAAAAGTATCACCATCGTTAAATACAAATCGATACCATAAATCTAAAGGAACAATATTTACATAATCAGAAATTTTTTTATTAAATAAAGAAAATAATTCTTCAAAAAGATAAGGAGCAGTGATTACTGTTGGACCTCCATCATATATAAAATTTCCTCTTTTAAAAGTTCTAGCTCGACCGCCTAAATCGGGATGCTTTTCTATCAAGGTAACTTCATAACCTTTTGCTTTTAATCTTAAAGAAGCAGCCAAACCACCAAAACCCGAACCTATTACTATAATTTTTTTTGCCATATGAATATTATGGCTTATTTTAACTGGATTTCTTTTGAAGTGCTATCTTTGTTTCCTTGATACTTTGATCAAAAATATTATCTAATTTGCTCTTATCAAGTGATTTTAACATTAATTTTTCAACACTTTTTAATGCGATATCTAAGGCAGTATTTTTAATTTCTTTGATTGCCTGAGCTTTCATTTGTCTTATTTTTTCTTCAGTATTTTTTTTCCTTATTTCAATTAATTTATGAAAATTTTCATTTACTTTGATTATATTTTTCTCCGAGTCATCGTTTGCTTGTTTAATCATTTCAGATATTTCTTTTTTTGCTTTTGCTAATCGATTTTCTTGTTTTGAAAGCTTATTTTTTGCCTCTTCTTTAAGTTTTTCTGCCTCTTCAATCTGGTCTTTAATTTTTTTGATATTATCATTTAATAAACTTTTTATTTTGTTTGGAACTTTTAAATAAAGTAATGCAAATAAAAAAATTATAAAAGAAATTGCTACCCAAAATGTTGCATCGATAATCATATTAAAGTCTAATCTTATTTTTTAAAATTTCTTCAACAGAAGCTTTTACACTACTTTGATTTAGTTTATCCCCAGTAAGTTTTTCTATTATATTTAATGAAATTTCTTCAGCCATAGATGAAACTGAGGAGAAAGAGTTTTTTCTTAATTCATGTATTTCCTTTTCAGCCTTATTTATTTCTAAATTTATTTCTCTCTCAAATAAAATTTTCTTTTTTTCAATACTTTTGTCTAAACTTTTTTTTGAATCAGCTAATAGCTTAAGAACGTCTTTTTTTGCATCACTGATTTTTTTTTCATATTCTATTGCTTTTTGTTCTGACAATTCATTTAAATGTTTAGCTTCATCTAAATCACCATTAATTTTAGACTCTCTATTATCCAAGTTATCCTTAATTTTAGGAATAAAAAACTTTGCTATAGATAAATATAAAAATAAAAATATTAATATTAACCAAAATGACTGAGACAACCAATATTTTGGATCAAGCTGAGGCATACCAGCCTCAGCTGAAAATAAATTAGTAATATTTAATATAAAAATAAATAATACTATTAATGTTGTTTTCATAAATTATTATCTAAAATGCAAATAATATTATAAGAGCAACGACTAATCCAAATAAACCTGTGGCTTCAGCCAAAGCAAATCCTAATAATAAATTAGGGAATTGTTTTTGCGCTGCAGATGGATTTCTCATAGCACCAGAAAGGTAATTTCCAAATATTATACCTATTCCGACTCCTGCTCCTGCTAACGCGATTGCAGCTAATCCTGCTCCAATCATTTTTGCTGCTTCTAACTCCATATTTCCTCCTTTTTTAATGGTGTAGATTCAATGCATCATTTAAATAGATGCAGGTTAAAATTGCAAAAACATAGGCTTGTAAAAAAGCTACTAATATTTCTAAACCTGTTAATGCAACCGAAAAACTAAGCGGTAACCATCCGCCTAGTAGACCTAAACTAATAACAAATCCTCCAAAAACTTTTAACATAGTATGACCTGCCATCATGTTGGCAAAAAGTCTAACAGAAAGACTAACAGGCCTACTTAAGTAAGATATAATTTCTATTATAGTGATTAAAGGCAATAAAATTATCGGAACTCCTTTAGGTACAAATATGTTTAAATATTTAAATCCATGTTTTATAAAACCAATTATAGTCACAGAAATAAAAATAAATAAAGCCATTACCAATGTAACAATAATATGACTGGTAACTGTGAAAGCATAAGGTAACATACCTATCATGTTACAAAACAAAACAAACATAAATAAACTAAAAATAAAAGGAAAATAAGGTCTCGCTTTACTTCCAGCAGTATCACTTATCATTTTTGATATAAAATTATAAATTAACTCTGCAATCAATTGAATTTTATTTGGAATGATATTTTTATTTTTAGATCCAAAAAATAGAAGTAAAGAAATTGACAAAGCACTAATTAACATAAATAAACTTGCGTTAGTAAAAGATAGGTCAAAGCTTCCCAGTTTTATTTCTGGACCAATTTTATACACTTGAAACTGGTGCATAGGGTTTGTTGCCATTATCTAGTCCTCTTTTTGCATCCTCTTAGCTACTCTAATTACATTTAACATACCGGCACTAACTCCAATTATGAAGAATATAATTATAAACCAGGGTTTAGTATCAAACCAATTATCTAAAATAAACCCAATTATTGTCCCAACTACAACTGCAGCTATAAGTTCCGTTCCCAGTCTAAAAGCGGAGCCCATAAATAAGCCTTTACTTTTGCTCTCTTTATCCTCTTTTTTTAAAAATTGATTTTTTGCAATTTTAAGGCGAGTTTTAAAATCCTGATTTTTACTCATGTTCAAGCAACTAATTCTTCAGCTTTTTGTAAATCAACAGCAACAAGCTGACTAACTCCTTTTTCAGGCATAGTAATTCCATATAGTCGATGCATTCTAGACATGGTTAAAGCATGATGTGTTATTATAATGAATCTAGTTTTTGTTATATTTGTTAGTTCATCTAATAATGCACAAAACCTTGTAACGTTCGCATCATCTAATGGCGCATCAACCTCATCTAAAACACAAATAGGCGAGGGGTTCACTAAGAAAACAGCAAAAACTAAAGACAAAGCCGTAAGAGCTTGCTCTCCTCCAGACAATAAAGTAATTGATTGCAATCTTTTTCCTGGCGGCGATACAAACATTTCAAGACCCGCTTCTAAAGGATCTTCAGAGTCTACCAACTCTAATTTTGCACTTCCACCACTAAAAAGTTTTGTATAAACCTCATTAAACTTTCTATTTACCTTTTCAAAAGCATCCATTAGTCTTTCTCGACCTTTTTGATTTAATTCTTCAATACTAGTTTTTAATTTAACGATTGCCGAATATAGATCTGCCCGGTCATCTTCCATTTTTTTTATATCCTCTTCAAATTTTTTCGTTTCTACATCTGCTCGCAAGTTTACTGAACCTAGAGACTCACGATCTTTTTTAATCTTTTCAACGATTTTTTGTTGATCATCTATAGAAGTTGTTATTTCTAAATTTAATTCTGACAAATTTAATAGTTTTGTCTCATTATCAATTCCAAGCTCTGCATTAATAGAATAAAATAAATCTTTTTTTCTTGTTTCTATTCCCTCTAATGTTGCTTCATTTCTAGCTTTGTCTTCCCTCAAGGATGTCAATTTTTCTTGTATCTCTTGAATATTTTTATTTATTTTATTAAATCTATCTTCTGATAATTTAAGATCATCTTCAAGTTCCTCCGATCTCTTTTTAGTATTTTCAAGGTTTTGAATATTTTGACCTTTTTTAGTTGCTAATCTTTCTGGATTTTTTTGATTTTCTTCAATTTCTAAAACAATTTTATCTTTCCTTTTTTCTAATTCAAAAATCATTTTTTCTGAGTTAGATTTTAAACTCTTCCAATTTTCTAATTCAATATCGATATTTTTTATTCTTTCTTTTCTCTTTATAGAGTCATTTTTTACTGTCTCATTTTTACTAAAAAAAATAGCATATTCTTCTTGTGATGCAGTAATCTTATCTATAATTTCTTTTAAGTTTGATAACATATTTTTTGAAATTAGCTCTTTGTTATCAATCATTATTTCAATTTTTGAGATTATTTCATTTAACTTATTTCTGAGTTTACTCAAACCATCTTTTGATTTACTTACATTTTCAAAAGCTAATGCTTCAGTCTTTCCTAAAGAGCTTTCAGTTTCTAATAATTCTTTTTTTTCTTTTAAAATTCTTTTTTCATTAACATTGGCGTCTAAAGTTATGCTTTTTTCCCGATCTAAATCGGAATTTAAAGTAGAGAGCGAACTCTTAAGTTTTGCATTTATTTTTTTTACTCTATTCTCCTCATCTTCTAAGTTTTCTAAATCTAAATTTAATTTTTGTAACTTAGCGAGACTTTCAATTTTTCTATCTCGCAAAGGAGACAATTTTTTATTTTCCTCATTTAGTAGAGTATTATTGTGATTTAAATCAATTTTTATAGCACTAATCTCGTCGTCTTGTTCATTCACTTTGTCTGCAATGTTTTTTTTATTTTTTTCTATATCTCTTAACTTTAAATAATATAATCCTGCTTCAGCTTTTTTAATTTCTTTGGAAATTTCTTTATATTTTGTTGCTTCCTCTGCTTGCTTCTTTAAATTTTGTAATTGTTTTTCTTGTTGCTTCTTTAATTCATCTGCTCTTTTGAGATTATTTTCTGCTGCAGCCAGCCTATTCTCTGCCTCATGTCGACGCACATGTATCCCCGATATACCTGCAGCTTCTTCTAAAATTGACTTTCTTTCAGTAGGTTTTGAAGTCACTAGCTGACCAATTTTTCCTTGACTTATTAGAGATGGAGAGTGTGCTCCAGTGGACAAGTCAGCAAAAAAAGTTTGCGCATCACGAGCTCTAACTTCTTTTTCGTTAAGATAATATTTCGATCCTTTATCACGCTCAATTTTTCTTGTTATTAATATTTCATTAAGGTTGCTATATTGAGGAGGTCCATCCTTATCAGAATTATCTATTAAAAGTGAAACTTCTGATAAATTTTTTTCTGGCCTATTCGAGGTTCCTGAAAAAATCACATCTTCCATCCCTGCCCCTCTCATACTTTTCGCTGAGGTCTCACCCATACACCATCTCAAAGACTCAACAATGTTGGATTTTCCGCATCCATTAGGACCCACAATACCTGTCAGCCCATCTTCAATATAAAATGTAGTCTTATCAAAAAAAGATTTAAAGCCGGTTAACTCTAACTTTTTAAATTTCATGCTCCTATAATAATTTATCTATATGTTTTTTTAAAGATTTGAATTCGTGCTTATCCTCATATTTCTTTTCATTTATATAGATTGTTGGGGTAGATGATATTTTATATTTTTTTTGAGCATTAATTCTTTCATTTAAAATATTTTCTTGCAATTTTTCATCTTTTAAGCATTTCAATATCGTTTCTCTATTTAAATTAGACTTAGAGGCTATATCAATTATTGACTCGTTAATTTTTTGAATTTCTGATCCGACGGCCCATTTTTTTTGCAGTTTATAAATTTTTGATAAAAGCTTAAATTTTTCCTCAGGAGCAGTCTCACATCGTATAATTTTTTCTGCATTTAAAGCAGCCAAGTCTAATGGGAAAGCATGATGTTCAAAGCGAACATTATTTTTATCTATATATTCCTCTTTTAATTTATAAAATATTTTTTCATGAAATGAAGCACAGTGAGGACAAGTCAAAGATGAAAAAACTTTCACAGTTACTTTTGCATTTTTATTTCCGATTATTAAAGGTTCACTAAAAATATTTTTAGTGAGAAAAAACTGTAAAAATATTATTAAACAATATACACTTAAATTATTTTTTTTCATTAAAAGCCTTTATCAATTTATTTAATTTATCTTTTAAATTTGTATTTTTTATATCGTTTAGGTTTCTGCTAAAATTCTTATGAACCAAAATTCTCTCTTTTGTTTTAAGGTCTTTATTCATTATTTTCAACTCTATCTTTGAAATGAAATTATAGCCAAAGTAAGTGTTTATTTTATCAATTATTATACTTTTTGCATATTCAATTTCTAGCTCCTTCCCATGTATCACATTAAGAACTAAGCAAAGTGAATTAGAATTATTTAGAACTTTTATATTAATTGGATAACAACAATCAGAGAAATCATTTCCTATAATTTTTGTCCAATTATCAACAACTGAGGAAAAGTTAAAACCATTTTTCTTTATTATTTTTTTTATTTGCTT
>MDTG01399187.1_pt1 | contig 12082 bp, 6 predicted proteins | sample 811421 | NCBI WGS metagenome assembly MDTG01 (sample SAMN05326645, study PRJNA326480) | marine metagenome | isolation source: seawater | place: Pacific Ocean: South East | collected 2011 | reverse complement strand
TTCTCGGAAATGAGGTGAACCTTCGGGAAGACAACGCATAAGCGTGGCCATGGATACGAGCGTGCATGGCCGATGCGGTGAAGGGACTGATGGACCGAATCACCAACGATGACCCCGAAACACGCGGGCAGCAACTTTGGGTCATGTTCGCCTTGGCGATGTTTCTTGTCGCGACGTTAAACTGGTACGCCTATGTGCGTGAACCTGAAGTCATCGAAATACGCCAACTTCTGGAGTACAAAAACGAAGTTGTCAAAATCGAAGGCACACTCATTTCATGGGTCGAAGACCCGTATGCATCGGGTGATGATCGCGTTGACGCCATCATCGACGACGGCACAGGCGTGGTGGAATCACGGTGGTATCGCCCCGGCAACATGCCGCCAATCGGGACGACGGTGACGGTGATGGGCGATGTCATCGAATACGACGGAAGAATCTGGATACAATCACTCGGCGCCGGCGCCATGGAGTGGACATCCAGCGACGTCCCGGATGTCGAAACCTTAGCCATCGCCGATGTCGCCCAGGACCCCGCTGCTTATGCGGGCAAGGTGATTCGTTTGACCGGTTTCATCGGTGAGTCGATCGCCCCTGATTCAACCTTCACCTCCGCTTATCTTGGCGACCACCCAAACTACGGAAACTCGGAGCACCAAATGCACCTTATCATACGTTCAGCCATTGGCGAGTGGATTGAGGCAACATCAAAAATTGAGGTCCAAGGTATCCTGAACTACCAGCAACGCGACCTGCGCTGGAGCCTACAGGTGCAGGGTCCTGAGATTCTCCTTGACAAGAACCACGTCGTCAGCGTCCCCCAGATGGACTGGAACGCCAAAGCAACGTGGAGCTACCAATCGGGTCAGTCCGTAACCATGACCGGTGTGATGACGACGTCTGGAACCACGTGGATGCTTTACGGGCCAAGTGGCACATCAATTTGTGTCATACCTACCGAGGAAGACCTTGCCGCCGAGGAAAGCAGCTCCATGCACAACACCCTGCAAACCGTCAATGGACGATTGATGTGGTCTGAAACACAATCTGGATGGTGCATTGATGCCAATGATGGAGCATCCCCCACACTGGTGAACCCCGAAACGCCCATCAGTTTGATGGCCATGCTATCGGCTAATCCTGTGGGCATGGTGGCGGACCCGGATTCAACCTACACCCTTTCTGCCTACGTGAAATACGCCGTTGAGCCCGGGGTTGAAAACGAGGAGGCCTACTTCGTCGATGCTGCTTCATACACCCCGGGATGGACCACCGTGGCGGTTTCAGTCCCTGGCCCACGAACGGCCTGGCTTGAAACCGGTCAGAACATCATCGCCAACGTGTCGGTTTCGTGGGACGACGAAGACATGCGCATCCGGCTTATCGTTCACGATTACACCCTCGGAACGGTCCCCACCGCTCGTACATTGTTGTGGGATGACGGAGCAACGCAGTGGAGTTATGCCCGTGACCAAAACGTCCTCATCAACGGAAAAGCAACCGACATTGATGGAGAGTGGCACCTCGTTCGAGACGGTTCGGACGAATCCATCCTCCTCAACCTTCAGGGTCAAGCCATTGGCGTTGATGAGTACCATCTGAACCAGTCAATGACCTGGGCCGGGCGCCTGCGTCAAGTTCAGAGCGATGACGGCATGAGTTTGGTTTACACCCTCGATCAAGCCGATGTCTTGGACAGCGACGGAGACGGTCTTGGCAACACCCTTGAAGACACCATTGGCACTTCGTCAACGTCGGAAGACAGCGACGATGACGGGATCGATGACAGAGAAGAGCATGTGAACGAACAATCGTGAGGCGAGAGCATGTTGGAAGGGTACTTTTTGGATTTAGCGTGGCTGTTGGGATCGCTGTTCTTTGGCGTCATGCTCGGTTCCTTGACGGGACTCATTCCAGGATTTCACGTGAACAACGTGGCTTTGATTCTCCTCGCTCTTTCCCCAGCCCTTCTCGACCTGGGCATTCCGTTGTCGTCGGTTGCCGCCATCATTGTCTCAACCGGGACCGTGCATACCTTTCTCAATTACATCCCTTCGGCCCTGATCGGAGCCCCGGACGGTGACACGGCGTTGTCACTCCTTCCTGGGCACCGCATGTTACTGTCAGGTAATGCTGCTCGCGGCGTGGCGTGGTCGGCCCGAGGGTCCCAACTTGGCCTCTTCCTGTCCCTCCCGCTTATCATTCTCGCACGCATTGCTTTTGGTCCCGAATTGGGATGGTACGAAGACCTCCGTTCCGTCCTCCCCTTTGTTCTGCTCACCATCTCGCTGCTTCTGTTGGCAACCGAAACCACTCGCCTCGACTGGCCCATGTGGATGCAACGCCTCACTCAGGGCATCTTGGGGCGGGATTCGCGTTTTGCCGGGTTCCTTGCTGCGACGGCCTTTTTCCTACTCGCTGGACTCTATGGATGGGGCGTGTTTACGCTGCCAGCGCGGTCACCGGTTGGCATGCCTGACGCGAGCCTGCTCTTGCCCAGTTTGGCTGGCTTGTTCGGTATTGCGAACCTGCTGGACATCTACGCCACGACATCGCACCTTCCACCGCAACGGGAAAACTGGGCCCTCCCACCTGCCCGTCCGCTCATGGTTCCCTGCTTCTGGTCAAGCGTCGCTGGCGCCTCCATGGGCGTGCTTCCCGGAATGACCGCGTCACAGGCGACCGTGCTGGTGATGGGTGGACGGAACTTGGCGGCAAAGGCGCAAGGGAAACAGGGCTTTGGAATGGACTGGGAAACCCGTCGATTGACCGAGCTAAGCGATGACGAACTCTTGGAAATCGCCAAGGCCGAAGCCGAAGAGGGTGTTGAGGGGCCACAGACCAAACAGGACCTCGAAATCATTGCCATTCTTTCAGCGGTCAACACTGCGGTTACCGTGATGGTTCTTGGATTCCTTTACATCATCAGCCGTTCTCGTTCAGGGGCGACGTTAGCTCTGAAGATGATGTACCCCATTGAGACCTGGTCATCGCTTGAGCCAACGTCCGATTTCATTCGGTTGTTGGCCGTTACCCTCGCCGCAGGTCTGCTCGCCATGCCCATGATGCGCTATGTCGGGATGGGCATGCTTCGATTGCACGCCGCCATCCCACTCCAACAAATGGTGATGGGCGTCATTCTTTTCGTGGTGGCTCTGGTTTGGCTGTCGACTGGATTTGTCGGCATAGGGGTGCTCATCGTCGGCACCATCATCGGTCTGCTGCCGCCTCGAATCGGTATTCGCCGCTCGCACGGAATGGGCATCATTCTGGTTCCCATTATGATCTACACCTTCGCTCAAAAATTCGACAGTTTTGGCTTCATTTGATTATCGGACGTGAACCCCATGAAAAAGACCCTAACCGCCTCCAGCCTGATGCTTTTGTTTCTCTTATCGCTTACCTCGCCGCTGATCAGCACATTGCATCACAGCGAGGCAGTCAGCATGGCTGGGCGCTCTACGTCCTGCACTGGCGATGTTTGCATCAACGAAGTCATTCCAAATCCAAACGGACTCGACGACGCCAACTATCCCGGTGGCGAATGGTTGGAACTTCATAACAACGGGACTTCGGACGTGGATTTGACGGGCTGGAAGGTCATCAACACCGCCTCACAGACCCTGGATTTTGACTCGAACACCATTGTCGGATATGAGACTGGAAACAGTTCCACCTGGACCATCAGCGCAGGGGAGTACGTGGTTATTGCACGCAACGGAAAATCTAACTTTTACATGACCAATAGCGGAATGTCCATGACCTTGGTCGACAACAACAACAACAACCTCCACCAAGCCACCTGGGGAACCGCCGCATCAGGTAAGAGCTACCAACAAGACCCCAGCAGCGCAACAGGGAACTGGGTTCAAACCAACAACCCGACACCGGGTCAAGTCAACACGGCAACGGTGTCAAGCAACCTGATACCCGGCGACATCATCATCACTGAAGTGATGGCGAATTCATGGCCATCCAACGACAACGCGTCGTGGCCGGAAGGTGAATGGGTGGAAATACTCAACACGGGCAACGGTGACATCGACCTCACCGGCTACACCATTGAGGACGCTGCAGGAAACGTCCTTACGCTCGACACCTCGCATTTGGTCAACGCTTCCCAAAGCATGCTCATCTCTCCCGGGCAACATCGAATCGTGGCCGTGAACGCGACCAGCGGTTATGGTGTGCTCAACAACGGTGTTGAAACGTTGACGTTGAAATGGCCAAACGGTAGCCGGTCGCAGGAAGTTTCCTGGTCCTCCACCGTCCAGGGTTTTTCCCTCATGGTGTCGACTCAACCCAATGCCCCGTGGACATATTCCCCCTACCCGACACCAGAGGGCATGAACCCACTCCCAATGGAGCTCATGGCTCGACAGGTTGGCGATGTACACATGACCGAGATCCTGTCAAACGCCACCAACGACGGTACAGCGTTTCCCGATGGTGAATGGATTGAGCTTCACAACACCGGCGCCGGTTCCATTGACCTCATGGGGTGGAGCATCATGGACGGCATGGGCAACCTAACGTTCCTTGACCCTGGCACCCTCGTGTTCAACTCCACGCAAGGTTCCACCGTGATTGACCCTGACGGTCGACGGCTTGTGCAGTTCACCAGCTACACAGAACTTTGGGACAATTACAACCATGTCTTCCTTCGGGACATGAATGGACAGGTGGTTGACACGGCGGATTACACCACCGATTATGGCGAAGACATGGCGTTGGTTCGCGGCAGCGACCCAACCGATTCCTGGACGCCCGCTGCGTGGAAAACACCCGGCCAACCAGAACCCGGTTCGATGCCCTCTTCCACCACGCTCAGGTTTTCGGAAATTCTTCCCGACGCTGTGGGTTCCGATAGCCAAATGTGGCCAATGGGTGAATGGATCGAGTTGTACAATTACGGCACATCGGACGTCGACGTCGCTGGATGGAAATTGCAAGCTGCCTCTCGCTCACTCACCCTTCACGAATTTAACATGCCACTCCAGGACACCACCGTTGTCAAGGCGGGTGAAGCAGTGTTGATCGCTCTCAACGGAACGAGCAGCTTTTACTTGAAACACACGTCATCCGATTCCATTGGTCTGGTCGACGCAGGTGGTTCCGCCGTCGACACCATCGCTTGGTCTGAGACGGTCGAGGGTGAATCCTTGGTTGCGCCGAACAGCACGCATGCTGGCGTGGGCCCAAACGCATCGAACGCCATTGGAAATTGGATTCTTTCGGCTTGGCCTACACCGGGTGAGGTCAATCCAGTCTGGGCCGCATACAGCGGTTCTACGCAACTGGTCATCACCGAAGTTCTGCCCTACTGTAACGACGATTCCATTGAACCCACCGAGGATTGGGTCGAGGTGCACAACGTTGGCTCAACCCCGCTCAACATTAGCCGATGGTCGGTTCTAAGCGCAGATGGAGACCGCCGATTTATCCGCCTTGACAGCCTTTGGTCGGAAGGCAACCTCACACCAAAGGTGCTCCTAGACGCCGGTGAGCGTGCCGTCTTTTTGATGGACGAATACATCTTGAGCGGTTTGGGAGACGCTTTTGATGTACTCCACCCCGATGGTATCGTCATTGACAGTGCAGCGTGGACCATCGTTACGGACTGTCAAACATTGACGGCAGACGAAGACTCCACCAGCGACTGGAAACACACGCTTTGGCCAACGCCTGGAGAGGCAGAACCGATTCCATCTGATTTTGCCACCAAAGACGACCTGCGGTTCACACGATTCATGGCCTCTGCATCGACCTCGATTTCCAGCGACATGGAATTCATTGAAATCACCAACCAAGGCAATGATTTGGCGATGTTAAACGGATGGACGCTGCGAACCATGACAGGCGTTGAGAATTCCTACAATGCGACCATCGTGGATTTGATGATTCAACCCGGTACGGCCATCATTCTTGCCAACGATGCCGATGCCGTCCGAGTCTACGAAGACGGAACAGTTGTTGACCTTGATGCCGTTTTAGACCGAAATTTCTACCTGCCAAACTCAGGAGCAGCGCTCCAGCTTCTCGACACGACCGGCGCGCCAGCAGACACGCTGGTCTATGGAAACGGTCCCGTTTCCGTGGCCGGTTGGAACGGCATTGCTCTTGCTGAACCATTGTCAAACCTTGACAACTTGATCTACCTGCGAGGAAACGGATGTGGCGACACCCCGGACACCGATACCGTGGTTGATTGGCACGAACAATGGAGCCGATTGGGTGGAAGCACCTTCTGCTTTGACACCAGCGTTACGGCCAACGGAGTCATCACGCCTCTTATCGCTCCAGAACACGGTTTAGCCGATCTCCTTGCTTGGATAGACAGCGCAACAACCTCCCTCCACGTTCACATGTATCTGCTGCATGAAGCGAACTTAGTCCAAGCCATGATCGACGCTCAAAACCGCGGCGTTGACGTCAATGTGGTGTTGGACTACGGAGACAACTGGTGGAAGCAATACGACCTTGATACACAACGCGGCATGGCAACAGAATTGCTTGCCGCTGGAGTTGACGTCAAATGGTTTGGCGACACCGGAGAGAACCCGTACGCCTACATCCACAGCAAGGTAGCCGTGAAGGACGAACAAAGCGTTTGGATTGGTTCGGGCAACTGGAGGTCTTCCTCCCATCCAGCCCCAGGCGAACCTGGAAACCGAGATTGGGGCGTTCTTGTGGACGACGCCGGTCTCGCCACCATGGTCCTTAATCACCTCGCTTTTGATGAAAATGACGCAAGGGGACACGTGACGCCCGTTGTAGCCGGAGACGCACCAACCGGATGGGTCATGCCAACTCCAGAAGCGATTGTTGGCACCACTGCCACGGGCATCGACGGGGACTTTGAAGCACATTTGCTCGTGTGCCCTGACAACTGCATCGACGAATTGGTGAAGATGCTTGACGGAGCGGAGGAAGAGATTCTTCTTTCCCTCCAGTACCTGGACACGGATTGGTCATGGGGTTGGGGAGAGAATCCGATTCTTGAAGCGTTGGAAGATGCGGCCGCGCGTGGCGTTCGTTTGCGCATGATTCTCAACGGTGCTTTCCTTGATGAGGACATTCAAAGCGCCGTTGACCGGTTTAACGAAGAATGGAACTTCACCATGGGTTACGACACTGCTTCAATCGTCATGAGCAGCGATGACAAGGTCACGAAGCTCCACAACAAAGGCGTCATCGTTGATGGCGAACATGTTTTGATTTCCTCGATCAACTGGGGAGATTCTGCCTTGGTTCGTAATCGTGAGATGGGGCTGCTTCTTTCGAGTCCAGCCGTCGCTAGCGTGTATGTCGACTCCTGGTATGAAGATTGGAACCGACTTGACAACTCAACCGACACCGATCAGGACCGACTCTTGGATAAATGGGAGGTCGAACACGGCTTTGATCGAGCAAAGCGCTCGGTAGCAGGCGATGTGCTTGATGAGTCACTGCTCGATGCTGACCAAGACGGCCTCAACAACTTTGCCGAACAACTCCACGGAGGCGACCCGAACAATGCAGACACCGATGGAGACTGCATAACAGACGATCTTGAGGTCGCGTGGGCACAAGCCACCGCCTTGAATGACAGCGTTGTGGATGTCAACCCACGTGACGCACTGACGATGTTGGACGCTGACGGAGATGGAGAAAACGACAGCAGCGTGCTCGGATGCGACCTCGCCGGCATCGATATACAGCCCGTTGACAACAACGACGACGATGCTCAAACCAGCACAGATGACGACGGCGACGGCGTGCTCAACGAAGCCGACGATTGCCCTGACACGCCTGCGGGCGTTGCTACCGACGCCAAAGGATGCTCATCCCAACAACGCACCGAACTGGTGGAAGACAGCACTGAAAGCACGGCAGGAAATTCTGCTCAATCGTTTTTCCTCATTCTGATGATTTCGGCACTCATCCTATCGGGTGGTGCCTACGTTATCTTGAGAGGAATGCGTTCCGATGCTGAGGATGTCAAGGACGCCATCAGTGAAGCTGAATTCGCTGATATTTCCCCAACCTCCGTCGAAACAGAGGGCTGGCAGCAGCCGGTGCTCAATGCCAGTGGTACGGGCGTTACGCCCGCCATGTTGGCCCAAATCCCGGGATGGACTGCGGAAATGGTTGAGGAATACCTCAAGCAAGGCTGGACCTTTGACCAGTTGGTGACGTACTACCAAGAACAGGTCGCCCAACACGAGCAATGAGAGCAACATTGAAACAGGACCCTAGCGAGGTCAGGCTGATAGCCATGGAGATTCGCAGCAGCAATCCTGTCCTTAACCAAAAATTCTGGAGCAACCTCACTGGAGTAGACCGCATGACGGTCGAAGGCAGCATGAAGAAAATTGGCTTTTTGCTTTCCTTGACCATCCTTAGCGCGTTGGTTTCGGCCGTTTTGTGCATGAATGCTGTCAACAATGGAAACGGAGGGCTCTACATTTCCGTGTTTATGGGCATTGGCTTTATTGGCGGATTTATCACGGCCATGGTGGTCTTGTTTGTACGGCCAAAGAATCCAGCGGCCCTGATGAGCCTCTATGCGCTGCTTGAAGGTGCAGCCCTCGGCGCCATGTCCCTGCTGTTCGAACTCACGTCCTACCAAGGCATTGCCATTCAAGCCATCTTTGGAACAATGGCCATTACGGCCACCATGTACGTCATGTATGCTTCACGCATCATCCGACCAACCCCCGCCTTCAACAAGGTCATCGGAGGCCTCGTGATGAGCATCATGTTGCTCTACTTGACCTCGTTTGTGTTGGGATCCTTCACATCCTACGACGTGCCGTTCCTCCACTCAGCTGGGCTCATTGGCATCGGCCTCACCGCCTTCATCTTGGTCGTAGCGGCGTTGACGTTGATCAGCGATTTTGGTTTCATAGAGTCTGGCACCCGATACGGCGCACCGAAAAACATGGAATGGTACGCTGCCTTTGGTATCCTCATGTCACTGGTGTGGATTTACTTCGAGACCATTCGTCTGCTCTACAAGTTCAACGCATACAGGGATTGAGCACCATGAGCAGGAGCATCCCCTCCATCGATTTTCGTTTGGCCATCTCCGATGCACCCGAAGACCGCCAACGGTTCATATCCGAGGTAGGAGATGCGCTCAAGGACATCGGATTCTTTGCCTTGACCAACCACGGTATCTCTCGGACACTCATCGATGAGACCTATGCACAGTGCGACGCTTTCTTTGATTTGGATGAGAACACCAAACGGAGATACCTCCAGCCTACCATTGGACATCAACGAGGCTACACGGCGTTCGGCATTGAACACGCCAAAGACAACCCTGCTCCGGACCTCAAAGAATTTTGGCAAACCGGTAGAAAGTACCCCACCGAAGGACCGACCCCCACGTATCCAAAGAACATCTGGCCAACGCAGCATGTCGAAGGGTTCCAAGCCATCACTGAGGAGTTGTACTCAGGCATGGAAACACTGGCCGAACACCTCCTTGCGGCCTGTTCGGAGTACCTCGGAAAACCCGCAGAATGGTTGCCGAAAATGTCGCACGATGGAAACACCATCATGCGCATGATTCACTACCCACCGCTTGACGAGAGCACGCCAGAGGGGGCTGTTCGGTCGGCCGCCCACGAAGACATCAATTTCATCACGCTTCTTGTGACGGCGACGGCCGATGGACTGGAGGTGATGGACCATGATGGATCATGGATTCAAGTCAAGGGCGACCAAGACGCGATCATCGTTGATTCAGGAGACATGCTCCAAAATTTAACGAATGGACTGTTCAAATCCACGACCCACCGTGTCGTGAATCCAAAGGATTCCAACACCCGTCGATATTCCATGCCGATGTTCGTACATCCCCGCAACGAGATTGATTTGACTCCCCATCCGGACTTTGTCGCCATGACCGGTGGCATCCCGAAATTTGCATCCATCAATGCAGGGGATTACCTTCACAAACGACTGAAAGAAATCGGTTTGATTTGAGGGAGCGCCATGGGAGTTGACGACCTCATTGAGGCGGTGGAGTCAAAACAAACCCAACCCAGCGCAGACCTTACCTCCTTTGTAGGTGACGTCGCCACGGGCAAGGCCTCAAGCGATGATGCCACGCGTTGGCTGAAGGCCGTCCACAAACACGGTCTTCCAACCACCGACACGGTCATACTTACACAAGCCATGATCGATTCAGGAGCACAATTGGCATGGCCCGAAGGCCCACCGGTTGTGGACAAACACAGCACGGGTGGTGTGGGTGACAAAATGTCCCTCATCTTGGCCCCAGCCTTGGCTGCCTGTGGTTGTCGGGTTCCGATGCTTGCAGGTCGAGGTTTAGGCCACACAGGCGGCACCATTGACAAACTCGAATCCATTCCTGGATTCAATTGCGCACTCACCCCGGATGAGATGATTGAAGCGGTTGAGAACGTCGGTTGTTGCATCGCAGTGCAAAACTCAGCGATAGCCCCAGCCGATGGTGTGCTCTATGCGCTTAGGGACGTGACCGAGACCATTGATAGCGTCCCGCTCATCACCGCCTCCATCGTCTCGAAAAAGGCTGCTGAAGGGCTTGACGCCCTGGTGCTTGATGTCAAAACAGGAACCGCGGCGTTCATGCAAAGCATCGACGAAGCGCGAAGGTTAGCTCGGTCAATGGTCAACACTGCCGAAGGCCTAGGCATTCACACGGTTGCTCAGATAACGGACATGGGTGAACCCATTGGAACCCACATCGGCAACGCACTCGAGGTGATTGGTAGCATCCGTGTGATGCAAGGAAAAGGTTCGGACGACACCCGGGAACTCGTGGTGGTTCAAGGAGCAGCCTTGCTCTCGATGACGCACGATGGCATTGACATGGACGAAGGCCGACGACGCATTGAGGCCGTTTTGAAGAACGGCAAAGCCCTTGACCGATTCCGGGCGATGTGTGTCCAGCAAGGCGTTGATGAACACATGGCTGCAACCTTGGTTTCTACGCCAGAACATGTTCTTGGTACAGCGGCATCCCAAACCACCGTGCTCGCTGATCAGGCGGGGTATGTTTCAGGGTACGACGCAATGAAAATGGCTCAACTCGCACGGCGCCACGGTGCAGGTCGGTTCGCCCTTGACGACGCCATTGATGGGCATGTCGGATTTATTCTCGAAGCAACAAAGGGCGCACAAGTGGAAAAAAACAGTCCGCTGTTCACCTTTTTACATACCCGGGAGTTGAGCCAAGACGACCTTCTTGAGTTGAAGAGCATCTGCAAAACAGGACCGACTCAATCCGAGAATCCACACCGTTTGCTGGAACTGATTGAATCCGGTTCAACGAAGGCGTGATAAAGGGGTGGCTTGTCGCCCACTTTGCCGATTTAGCTTAGCTGGTGGAGCGTGGGACTGTTAATCCCAAGGTCGTGGGTTCGAGCCCCACAATCGGCGCCAAATCAACAAACTGCGTCCATTATCCCACATAAATCAAGGGATTTTTTGTCCAATTCACACCCGACATTCAGTCGTCTCGAGTGGCCATCTTAAGCCCGCCACTCGGCCGGTCCTCGGACGGGTAAACACCCCAGTAGGCTTCTCGAGCTTCTTGGTTGATCTGCATGCAAAGTTCGACGTCGCCTGCCCGCTCGGGCATGGTTTGTGTACCGTTTAGATGTTCAATCATCGGTTGAATGTTAGACATGTTCACGACACCCCATCCGACTTGCGTGCAGGGTGCAACGGGAGAGATGGGCATGGTGCCTGCGCTTGGGTCCCACGTCGAAAACGAGGGGTACCACGCTGAGAGGTTGAGTGCGTTCCGCACGACGGCGTTTGTGATATCTGTCTGAGCGCCAGCGTTTGGATGTCCGTCCGGCCAGACGCCTTGAACCAACATCCCGCTGCGGTTGTCGCTTGAGGCTCCCGAGCCAAAGTCACCGGTTTCGGTTCGCAAGTGTTCGAGGACGAACGAGAGGATACCGGCTGTTCGAGGCGTGGCAAAGGAAGTGCCCGATGTTTCGTGGTAGCCATCCACATCGTCGTGGTTGGGCAAGACTTGGGTCCAATCGGCAGCAATGTCAGGGTAGGAACCGCTCATGGTTTCCTTTTGGTCATCGCC
>MDTG01163595.1_pt1 | contig 12082 bp, 10 predicted proteins | sample 811421 | NCBI WGS metagenome assembly MDTG01 (sample SAMN05326645, study PRJNA326480) | marine metagenome | isolation source: seawater | place: Pacific Ocean: South East | collected 2011 | reverse complement strand
CCTCAAATATTTGTCTTCCAGTAGAATTAAGTGAGCTAGGAAAACATAGTATATCAATCTTTTCATAAAAATATTTAATATTTTTTACAAACCCTAAGTTTTTTATGAAACTTTTATTTAACAAATTTTCATTGATATTGCTGTCAACATTGAAAATCTGATAAATCTTTTTTAAAACAATATTTCTTCTAATAATTGAGCCAGCAAGAAATAGTTCAATTTTATAACCATTTTTTATTAAGTTTTCAGTGGCATTTATTAATTTTTCTACTCCCTTATATTTTAGAAAAGTACCTATATAACCTACTCTTAAAGAAATTCTTTTCTTAAAATTATTTTTTAAGGAAGCATTTATTTTTAAATCAATTATATTTCTTAATATAATTGTTTTTTTTTTTATATTGATTGTATCTAATACATCTTTATCAATTACTAATATTTTATCTGCAAATTTATTTATTGCTTTTAAATAGAATTTTGAAAATTTATTATTTCTTTTATAGTTAAGAGATCTTACATGAACTATAAGAGGTTTTTTAAATAATAATTTTGCAAATATTGCTGTAGGTAGTCCAGTAATTTCGTTTAAATGAATTAAATCAATTTCTTTTGAATACATTTTAATCCTTAAAAGAGCAAAAATAGTGAATACAAAATAAATTACTTCTCTAATTAACAAAATCCATCTAAGACCCCTATAATGGCTATTTTCAGTGTTATCATATTTGCATATCCCCAATGATGTAAAAACTTTTCCATATTTAGTTAAGATTCTTGACGAAAATCCTTTTGGTGTAAAAAAAATAAAAATAAATTTTTTTTTTAAATCTTTTATATATTCCTCTGAGCTTTTAAGTGAGCCACTAAAAGCTTCAATTGGCTGAATAAATAAGATTTTATATTTTTTTTTCAAAAAAAATTTTTTTATTGTTTCTAATAATTTCGTCTAATTTATCTTTAATGAATTTGAACCGCTTTTTATTCAAATCATTAAAAGGTAAAGATATAATTGATTTGCACAAGAACTCTGTATTATTTAATTTTATTTTATTCTTAAGTTTATATTGACGATACAGAGGTAAAGGATAATATATTTTATAGGGTATTTTATTTTTTTTTAATAATTTAATTAATCTTGGACGATCTTTTACGATTATATTAAACATTGATAATGCATCTTTTGTATTTGGTTTAATTGTTACTTTTGGATACCCACCTATAGATCTTTTTAAAAAAAAGTTTTGATAATTTTTATATAATTCTATTTGGTTTTTTATTTTTACTTTTAAATGTTTAAGTTTTTCTAATAAAATCGATGCTTGAATTGAGCCAAGTCTTGAATTAAGTCCAGGACCTGTAGCTGTTATCGAATATTTAACTTGACCATGATTTCTTAAACTTTGAATTTTTTTATAAATATTAAGATTATTGGTAAATATAGCTCCTCCATCGCCAAAAGAACCCAGATTTTTCGATGGAAAAAAACTTGTGCATGAAATATCTGCAATATTAAGAGAATTTTTTTTTTCGAAAATAGAACCTAGATTTTGAGCTCCATCTTCAATTAACATTATGTTTTTTGGAAGTATTTTCCTCAATTTTTTTAAATCACAAGTCCTACCAAATAAAGAGGTGGATATTACAGCTTTTGTTTTTTTGCTTAATTTTCTTTTTAGATGCTCAATATCTAAATTAAAATCATCTAGTTTTGATTCAATAAATATTGGTTTTAAATTTAATAGTAAAACTACTTCAATAACTGAAAGCCAAGAAAAACTAGGAATTATAATTTCATCACCTTTTCTTAAATTCAGTGCTAATAGAGATAATAACAATGCATCAGTACCGGAGCCCACGGTACTGACATATTTAGAGCCAGTGAATTTTGATAATTTACTTTCTAATTTTCCAACTTCTTTTCCAAATATAAAATTATTTTCATCTATTGTTTTGATAATAGATTTTAATATATTTCTTTTATACTTTTTATTATATAAATCTAAATCATTTAACATTTTACAAATTTAAATTACAAACTTTTTTACTAAAAATTATAACCACATTTATTACAGGTATATTTTTTTTTATATGGTTTTTTTATAATTTTACCCTTACATAAGCATTTTTTTCCTATTTCATATGCTGGGTTTCCAATAACTACAGAGTTTTTTTTCACATTTTTAGTCACAACAGATCCAGCTCCTATTAAAGAATTTTCACCTATTGTAACCCCACACACAATAGTGCTGTTTGCTCCTAATGTTGCTCTTTTTTCCACAAGTGTTTTTTCATAATTTTTTTTTGAAGTTTTTTTATAAGAGATTGGAAATTTTACATTTGTAAATACAACTGATGGACCACAAAAAACTTCATTTTTAATTGTTACTCCTTGAAAAACAGAGACATTGTTTTGAATTTTTACCTTATCTCCTATTTTTACTTTTTCTCCGATGTAAACGTTTTGACCAATCGTACAATTTTTACCAATTACAGAATTTTTTGAAATATGTGACCAATGCCATATCTTTGTCTCTTTTCCTATTTTACAATTTTTATCTATGATGCTGGTTTTATGTTTGTAAAATTTCATTTTAAAACTGATAGTAATTTTATTATCTTAACAAATTCAGATATATGAAAGTTTCCCTTAATTATCTCTTTATAATTTGTTAAATGTAAGTCATTAAATTTGTCGAAATTGATTAATTTTTTATTTATTTTCATAATCCTATAATATTTAGATTTTAATTTTTTACTTTTTTCTTTTATATTTTCAACAGATACTGTCCATTTTGCATTTGCTTTTTCAAGATAAATAATTCCTTCTACTGTAGAATCATTTTTTTTTAAAAATTGAATTTTTTTAAAGTCGCCAAAAATCCATAATAAAATATCAAAAAAATGTATTCCAATATTAACTAGGAGACCTCCTGAATATTTTTTATTATTTTTCCAGCTTTTAAAATACCACTTACCTCTAAATGTATAATATTTTATTACAACTTTTTGTTTGGTATTTTTTTTATCTACCTCTTTTTTTAATTTTTTAAGTTTTTTATCAAGTCTTAATTGAAAAATACAATAACATCTTTTTTTGGTTTTTTTTTCTAATATTTGAATTTTCTTATAATCTTCGTATTTAATTACAGGTGGCTTTTCTACAATTACATTACTTCCAGACAAAAGTGAAAGCTTAATATGATTAAAATGCAAATAACTGGGTGAACACACAACAACGTAGTCAATTTGTTTTTTTTTAACAAATCTAAAAAATTCACTCTCTTTTTTGAAAAAATTACATTTTGGAAAATAGCTATCTATAAATCCAACATTATCATGCTCGTCTAGAGCTGCTACCAAATTACCTTTTAAATCACTTATGCACTTGATATGTTTTTTTGCTACAAATCCAGCCAAACCAATTAATGCAAAATTTTTCATAATTTTTGTTGTAACTAAATTTTATTTATATAGAACATCACAATAAAAAGTATATGAATTTTTATTCAGTTTTATCGAGTAAAATAAATAAAAGATCTGCTAAAATAGCAATAATAGGACTTGGGTACGTTGGTTTACCGTTGGTATTACAATTCGCAAAAAAAAAATTTGATGTAATTGGCTTTGATATTGACAAAAAAAAAATAAACGATTTAAAAAAAAAAAGATCTTACATTAAGCATATTCCAAACACGTTAATAAAAAAATTTTCAAAGAAGTTATTTTTTACCGATAATTTTAGATTTATAACAAAATGTAATATTATAATATTATGCCTACCAACACCATTGACTAATAAATTTACACCTGATCTTTCTTATATTCAAAAAACTCTTAAAAATATTAAGAATTATTTAGAAAATGGTCAGTTACTAATACTAGAAAGTTCGACATATCCTGGATCTACAAGAAGTGTAGTGATGCCCTATTTAAAAAAATTTGAAATAGGAAAAAAATTTTTTTTAGGATATTCACCAGAAAGAGAAGATCCCAACAATACTAAATATAAATTGGAAAATATTCCAAAAATTTGTAGTGGTTATTCTATTCAGTGTCTTAAATTAACTTCATTGTTATACAGTAAAATATTAAAAAAAATTGTAAAAGTAACTAGTTTAGAGACAGCTGAATTCGTAAAATTATACGAAAATATTTATAGAAGTGTTAATATAGGATTAGTCAACGAAATGAAGGTTATCTCAAATAAATTGGGATTAAACATACATGAAATAATTGAAGCTGCAAAAAGTAAGCCATTTGGTTTTCAAGCATTTTATCCAGGTCCAGGTGTTGGTGGACATTGCATACCTGTGGATCCATATTATCTGTCTTGGATAGCAAAAAAAAATAAGATTAATACAAATTTAATTTATGATGCAGGAAGAATAAATTCTTATATGCCTAAATGGATTATTTCGAATAGTCTTTTGGGAAGAAATATAAGAAAAACACTAATTATCGGTATTGCATATAAAAAAGACTTAGATGACACTAGAGAGGCTCCAGCTATAAATTTTATAAATATTTTAAACCAAAAAAAAATTAAAGTAGAATTTCACGATCCTAATATAAAAATTTTGAAATCAAGAAAATTAAAAAAAATTTATAAATCTGTTGAAATAACATCAAAATCAATTCAGAAATATGACTGTGTAATTATAGTAACTGATCACTCTAATATTGATTATAATTTGATAAGAAAAAATGCAAAACTTATTGTTGACACTCGAAATGTTTATAAAAGTAATTATAAAAACGTACTAAAACTTTAATAATTTGTAAGTTTTAAGTAGAAAATTAAAAATTTTTTTTTCACTTTTATAATAATCATGCGGAATTTCTGGTCTCTTTATATATTCCTCTAAATCGTTGTTAGACCAATCCATTTTTTTTAGAAAATATAATTTATCATTTTCTAGCATCTCATCACTGGGATATGCATGACCAGAGTCCAATTCATTTAGTGCTTTGTCTCTACTTATTTGTTTTGATATTATCAAAGTGCTTAAGTGGAGTTTTCTTTTGTCTACTCCAAATTTTTTTGGTAACAAATAGCCTTGGTAAAATCTCGTGAATATAGACTCATAATGTTTATATGGATAAGGTTTAAAGTTATATTTTTCTTTTAATGTATTAATAGCTTCAAATTTATTATAATTAAAATAGTCTAGAAAAGAAACCCACCTAATTCTTTTTACAAGTATATAATATACTAAATTTAAAGATCCAATAATCGGATAGGTATTAATTTTATTCTTACCAAATTTATCAATAATATTTAAAATATTTTTTTTATCATATTTAAACCAGTTCATATTTGGAGGCATAGCCATCCCTTCGCTTGAAGTATTGGTTCCACCCAAAATATAATTTAATTTGTGCTTTGAGGCTTGCTGATAGTTTACAGCCAACATCGCGTTGTCCATTAATAGCTCAATATCTATAACATTTGCCTCAAAAAAGGATTTCATCATTTTCTTATATTCATTCCAATCGATTACATGAGTATGTAAATCTAAATTTAGTGATCTAACTAAATTCTCTATATTGTTTTGAGCAAGTTCTGAATTCCATCCATTATCCAAATGAACTACAAGTGGCTTTAGTCCAATTTCAATCGCTTTATGTAAAGTAAAACAACTATCAACACCTCCTGATAATCCAATAATACAATCATATTCTTTATTTTTTTTTTTTAATTTTATTTTTTTTTTTAAATTCTCAATATCAAAATTATCTTTTAAAGATTCTAATTTTTTTATAAATTCAGAACAATAATTGCAGAACCCATCATCATCAAAATAAATACCCTCTGCTGAAGTATCCATAACACATCTATTACAAATTTTATAAATCATTACTAATCAAATCTTTAATTTCCTCTGATGGATAAGAAATTAAAACTGCATTATGTTTACCATAAAAAACGAAAAAGGCTCCAGCTGCAACAGCTTGAGAACCTGACTCGAATGATAATTTAATGTCATTTATATCTTTTATTCCTCCGTTATATATTACTGGTATACTAGAATTCTTGCACAGACTATTAATCAGATCTTTATTGGTTCCCTTTAAGGTTCCTTCTCTATCTATATCTGTAAAAATAATCTCTCCGATACCATGTTTAATTGCAATATTTGTAATACTCATTAAATCGATATCTTTGTAAAAATTTTTATTTTTATAGTCCCAAATTTTATATTTTCCAAAAATATTTTTTTTTATATCAATTGACAAGACAATTGCTTGACTACCAAAATAATTAATCATTTCAGAAACTAGATTCTTATTTTCAAAAAAACAGCTTTGTATGCAAACTTTCTCAGCACCTAAATTTATAATTTTCTTAGCATCCTCTATAGATTTTATGCCTCCCCCATAGGTTATTGGCACAAAACTTTCACCAAAAATTTTTGCCATCAAATCAAAATTAATAAAATTTTTCGTAGTTGCCTCAATGTCTAATATGATTATTTCATCAGCTTCTTTTTCATTAAAAATCTTAACTGCATTAATTGGATCTCCAATATATTGGGGATTTGAGAATTTATTAGTTTTAACTAAACCTCCATCCTTAATTAATAAACATGGAATAATTCTTCTAATTATCATGATTTAAATAAAAATTTTTAAAAAATTCTTTTCCAAAATTATGACTTTTTTCTGGATGGAATTGAACACCATAAATATTTTTTTTTTTTACAGCAGATGCAAATTCAATACTATAATGAGTTTTTCCAACAATATTTTCTTTATTTTTACATGAAGCATAATATGAGTGAGCAAAATAAAATTTAATTTGATTTTTGTATTTAAAATAAAATTGACTATTCATTTCAAAATTAACAAAGTTCCATCCCATATGTGGAATCTTATATTCTTCATTTTTTAAATTAAATTTAATTACCTCACCTTCAATTAAACCTAATCCTTTTTCACCACCTTCATCACTCTTGTCAAAAAGGAAATGCATACCTAAACAAATACCTAATATTCTTGAATTATTATGAGCAGCATTTAAGATTGCATTATCAATATTTTTTTCTTTCAAATTTTCCATACCCTTTTGAAAATTACCAACTCCTGGTAATATTATTTCATTTGACTTTGAAATTTTCTCATAATCGTTTGTAATTTCAGGATATAACCCAATTTGTCTCAACATATTAAATATTGATGACAAATTACCTATTCCATTATCTATAATAATCATATGGTTGATTAATTAATTTTTAAGATAGATAATATACATTGCTCCAAAATGCAAAAAAATACAGAAATAATATTATTTACTTATGATTATCCTTTTGGAAGATCAGAAAAAACCTTTCTCGAATATGAATTAAGCCAACTATCAAAAGATTTTGATAAAATTGAAATAATTAATCAAAAAAATCCAAAAAATAAAATTTTAGATAATTTTGAAAACTTTAAAAAAATAAAGTTTAATACAGGTTTTGCAGAAAAAATCACAATAAAAAATTTAATTAAAACTTTTTTTTTAAAGGTCTTATTTGAAAAAATTTTTTGGATTCAATTATCCTCAATTATATTTAAGAAAAATTTTTTAAAAAAATTGAAAATGTGTGTAAATGAGATATCTCTTTCATTTATTCTTAAAGAATTTATTTGTAGTGAAAAAAATCCAAATAACAAAATAATTTTTTACTCGTTTTGGTCAAATTTTACATTAATAAGTTTTTCTAAACTAAAAAAAATTTTTAAAAATTCAAAATTTATATCGAGGGCTCTAGGGAGTGATTTAAATGGATTTATTAAAAATGATGATTTTGTTCCTTACAAAGATATAAAATTTCAATCACTTGATAAGATATTTCTATTAGGTGAATACCAAAAATATAAATTACCAGATGGAGATATATTAAATAAAGTTGAAATTTGTCCTTTAGGTGTATTTGAGCAAAAATTAAATCATAAAGATAAGATTAAAATTAATGACCCAATAACTTTTATCAGTTGTGGTAATTTAATTGAAATCAAGAATAATTTGTTAATGATAGACTTTATCTCAAAATTTAATGAGATTACAGAACGAGAGGTGAAATTTATATTAATTGGAGACGGTAATTTAAAAAAAAAAATTATTAATACCCTAAATAAAAACTCAAAAATAACATATCAAAGATATGAGAGAGTAGATAACTTTGTAAATTTTTTACAAAAGAATAAAGTTCATTTCTTCCTAAATTTTAGTTCTCAAGAAGGAATGCCATTTACAATAATGGAGGCTATGAGCTGTGGAATACCTACTATAGCGTCAAAAATAAAACCTAATGAATATTTAGTTGAAAATAATGGTTATATTTTAGACCTTGAAAATTATGTAAATTCGTCCAAACTTTTATTTGAAGAAATCGATAAAGATTTAAAAAACATAAATAATTATCATCTTAAATCTTCAAAAAGCTATGAATTTATCAAAAAAAATTTAATTAATGCAAACTGTTACAGTAAATTTAAAAAAATTTTAGATAACATAAATAATTAAATTTCTTTTTTTAGAAAGTTTTTCATTTGTGTTTCTAATTTTTTTTCATTGTAGTGATGCAGGTTATTATCCAACTTTTTCAAAAGAGCATTGATTAATAATAATCCATACTTTGGTTCCTTAGCAATAAATATATCTTTTTGTCCTTTTATTTTTTTTGATTTATTTATAAAAAGTTTTTCTTCCATTTTTTCACCTTTTCTAAGACCAATTTCTTTTATTTTAATATCTGTAAAAGGATTCCTTTCTTTTTTGATTTCTAAAAGTTTATTGATAATTTCAATAAGCTTAATTTGTTTCCCCATTTTTAGAATAAGTATCTGATTATTTAAAGATAATGTGCTCCCTCTAATTACCAAGTTTGCAGCTTCATTTGATGACATAAAATATCTTCTAACATTTTTATTAGTTAAGGTAACTGGCCCCCCAGAATTAATCTGATTTAAAAATAAATTTATAGCGGATCCTTGGCTTGCAAAAACATTACCAAATCTAACCACATTTATTTTAGAATTTGTATTTTTATATGAAAGTGAAATTATTTCAGATATTCTTTTTGTTAAGCCTAAAATACTTTTAGGTTTAGCGGCTTTATCTGTTGAAATAATAATAATATTTTGATTAGTAAAATTTTTAATTACACTTAAAGTTCCAAAAATATTATTTTTGACAGCTTCACAAACATTATTTTCTAGAATATTTAAATGTTTATATGCTGCAGTATGGAAAATAAGATCTATTTTATATTTTTTATTTATAAATTTTAATTGAGACTCATTATTAATATCACCCAAAATAAATTTAAACTTTTTCTCATAAAAATTTTTTTTCATATTGTAAATTCCCATCTCAGACTTATCTAAAGCTATTATTTTATTTACATTAAATTTCTTTAATTGATTGCATATTGCTGTTCCAATTGAACCAGCAGAGCCAGTGACTAATATTGTTTTATTTTTCAAAAAATTTGAAAAATCGTTCTCTGATCTCGAAATATTCTTATCTAAAAGACTCATAAGTTGAGAATATTGAATATCGTCAATTGTTATTTTATCAGATTTCAAATTTTGTTTTAAAGGTATGTAATTTACACTTAATGCTAACGAATTTAATTGATCAATTTTTCTTTTAAGAGTGTTACGTTTCAATGATGGGATAGAAATGATTACATTTGAAATTGTACTCTCTTTTGCAATTTTTTTGAGTTCATCAAAATTTATTACTTTTTTGTTATCTATAATTTGATTTTGCATATTTTTATTATCATCAACAAAGCAATAAACTGAATCTGGATTTTTATCCGAGAGAATTTTATTAAGTTGTCTACCTGCATTACCAGCTCCATAAATAATTGTTTTATGTATGTAATTATTAAAAATATAATTCTTATTAACCTTATAAATTTTAAATTTGCTATTATTTTTAATGTTCAAATTTTTTTTTAAAAAGATTGATAAATTACTAATTTTTAGTTTTTTATTAAACTTATTTTTTTCAGCTACTGAAAATGATATTTCATTTACTCTTCTTATTTTTGTTTTAAAATTTTTTTTACCCAAAAAATTAATAATATCTCTAATCTGAATCCCCTCTCCTGTACCAACATCAATTATTCCTGATCCAGAGGAATCGAGCATTTTTTTATATATTAATGCTGCTTGACTATAACTAATGAAGTCTCTTACTGCTGAACCTTCATTATTTAAATAAAAAATATTTTTATTCCTAAAACTGTCTATTAATTTTGAAATAATTGAAAATTTATCATTTGATCCATACAAATTAAATATTCTCGCTATGTAATAGTTCAATTTATTTTTATTACAAAAATTGGATATTATACTTTCTGCTAAAATTTTTGTTGTTGAATAAAGGCTCCTATTAATTTCATCATTTTGATTTAATTTACGGTTATATCCATAAACAGAAGAGCTACTTGAATATATTATCTTGTTTATTTTCTTAATCTCAATTTTGTCTAATGCCTTAGTTAGGTTTGATAAACTAAGATTGATAAATTCATTGTAATTATTTAGTTTTGAAATTTTTGACGATGGAAAAAAGTTATTAATGATCAAATTTGATTTTGATTCTAACTTTAAATACTTAAACTCTTCAGAAGAAACAATTTTTGATTTTTTTATCTTTTTATTGAGTTCAATAGATAAATTACTTCTCTTTCCAATAATGTATGTTTTCATATTAAATTTATTTTTTTTAATGTAATTTTAATTAAAAATTTTAATTTTAAATTAATATTTACAAGATTTTTAATTTCATTAGAAAAAATTGACAACTTATTTTGTGATAATAAATAATTACACTTTCTAATACTGTTTTTTAAAATAATCTTATTTGAATGTTTATTTAATATCGACTTATTTCTATTAATCCATATATCAAACTCCTTAATTTCAGTATTAATCTTTTTAATGCTTAAGTTATTATCATGTATATAGTACGTTGCTAAGGGTTCATCTATACAGCAGAACTTCTTAAATTTACAAATTTTAAAAAAAAAATCAAAGTCTCCTATTATCTCATATTTTTTATCAAAAAAAAATTTGTCTCTCAAAAAAATATCTCTTTTCATCATCACAGTTAAAATACTAATTGGATATTCATTTAAAATTTGTTTAAAAATATTTTTTGATGTTAAATTTGATCTAAAAATCTTTTTAACACTTGTCATTATCCAATGGTTAGTAAAACAGACATCAAAATTATTTTTTTTTAATTTATTAAATTGTTTTTTGATCTTATCTACTTCCCATGTATCATCGATATCTAGAAACGAGACATAATATCCACTAGCTTTTTTTAAGGCAAGATTTCGAGCATGATATAATTTTGTAAAATTTTGTGATTTAAAATATTTTATCCTTTTATCTTTAAATGTTTGAAGCTTTTTGTATGTATGATCAGTAGATTTGTTATCCCAAAATATTACTTCAAATTTTTTATATGATTGTTTCAAAACGCTACTAATACATCTTTCCACAAATTTTTCTCCATTATGGCAATTTATAATAACGCTTACTAAATTATTTTGTTTTTTTTTCATTTTTTTTAAAATAATTAATTGTTTTTTTTATGCCATCATTAAAAATAATCTTAGCTTCCCAATCAAATATTTTTTTAGTTGATTTGATATTTGCATAAATCTTGTTTATCTCATCTTTTCTCATTTGAATTTTACCAAATTCAGGATTGCCTTTATTAATTATATTTTTTATATCTAAAATAACTTTTTTAACTTTTATTGCTTTTCCACTAGCAACATTAAAAACTTTTCCATTCGATTCTGAATTATCTAATGACTTAATTATTAAATCGTTTACATCATCTACATAAGTAAAATCTCTATATTGAGTTCCAGAAGAACACGGAAAATTATTACCTTTTATACAATTTGAAATTACAAAAGGAATCAATCTACTCGTATCTTGATGAGGACCATAAACTTGAAATAGCCTCAGTATTGTAACTGGGAAAAAAAAATTTTTATACAAACTCAATAAATATTTTGTAGCCAAGTGTTTTGATCTTCCATAGTGAGATTTTAATTCAGAT
>MDTG01308088.1_pt1 | contig 12083 bp, 17 predicted proteins | sample 811421 | NCBI WGS metagenome assembly MDTG01 (sample SAMN05326645, study PRJNA326480) | marine metagenome | isolation source: seawater | place: Pacific Ocean: South East | collected 2011 | reverse complement strand
TTAGCGGTTGGGTTAATAATTCTGTTGTAACATTAGCAGTTAAAGCTGCAGATTTTATAGCTGTAATACTGTTGTTTGTAACAGTCACACTAGGTGTACCGGCTGATGTAACTAATATTGATTTAATAACATATGTTTCACTAACCAAAGGATTACCAGACCCCAAAGGTGTAAGTGCTCCACCACTTGTATTGTTGTCTAGACCTACAAATTTATATTGGTTTACTACTGCCATTAATCTAAAAAGAAACTTCTAGCTTCTATCTCTTGTTTTAATTCTTGTTGAAACGATGTATTAAGTTTTTCAATAACAGCATCTAAATCTCTGACTAACGATTGTGCTACATCTACTTCGTACTCATCACTTGCTCTTGTTAATGTTTGAACTATCTTTGCCATAAACTTGCAATGCCTCCTTCAGAATACCTACCTCTACGACTTTCTCTATCTGAATCAGCTTGAGTATATCCTACACTAGAACTTGTTGTTGGACCACTGTCTTTGCTACCATCACGTTCTGTCGGAACGTCTGGAAAATAATCTGTTCCATATGTTATACTATCATCAATCTCTACTGCACCTGCATCACTATCTAGTAATGCCTCTTCATAGTTTGCATATTTTTTATCATCAAGCATTCTATTTGTAATGTTATCTAATCTTTTATTTGCTACTCTTCTATCTCTAGCTTCGTCGTATGCAGATTGTGTATCATAACCGGTAAGTTGTTTTCTATATTTATTTGCTAAAGTTGCTGCACCCGTAAACCCAAGCATAGGTAATATACCTGAAGGCATGTTGCTCATCAAAGTATTTGCTCCTAATCTTACTCCCGCTCTTTTAAACATATTTGTTAAATTACCAGGAGAAAAAGCTTGGTTAATTCCACCACCAGTAAATATATCAATTTCTGATTGTTCTGGAGAGGCTATACCTAATTTTTCGTATGCCATTTCTATAGCTTTACCCATGCCGTATTGTTTTGCTAATGGTATTGCTATAGCCATTACTAATTTGTCCATTATCGTCTTCCTCCAGCATGTATATCTAACCTAAAAGTACCTAGTTTCCAACTACTATCTACTGCAGTATTGGATATTGTAAGAGCTATCGCTCTTCCTCTTGCACGTGTGTCTACTTTATCGGTAGAAGATGATACTGTAAAAGGACCTAGTGATGAGCTTGCTGCTGTATCGTTAGGATAATTTCTTAAATCTAATTGTATAATAGAGTTTCCTTGTTGAGAAATAAAGTCAGGTATAATTCTACTAACTCTCATAATATTTTCACCATCACCTCTAAGATCACCTAAACTAGTTGCTGCACCTCTAACAACTTTTTGTGTAATGTCATAATCACCAGATGTTATACTAGCTGGAATAGCTATTGTAGCTCCTCCTCTTATTTGATTAACTCCTGTTTCATGTTCATAGTAATAGGTAACACCGTCTGTGTTTCCAACTACGTCAAACGAAGCATCATCACCTGCATCGTATTGAGTTGCATGAGGTAAACCAAACACAGCAGAATCTTGCCAAGTTGTTCTAGAAAATAAACTACTAGCATTTGTAAACCATATAGGTCTTTTAGCTGTTGAGTCTAAATAACTATATGTAACTGCTCTTGTATTAACATTTGAATCCGCTGTTGGATAAAACCATGTAATCTCACCAAACAAATTATTAATACCACAATAAATTAATTGACTAGATAAAGTATTTATATTTTCATAAACATAGTCTTCAACTAAACAATCCATAGATTCTAGTTTACCAGTGTATCTAAAGAAACCATTGTCAGACATCCAATACGCAGCACCATCAACTTCAACAGCTGCGTTCTGTCCTATCAATCCACAGTTACTACCAACTTGTTCAAACGCAAAAATAAAATCTCCACCAACAAAACGCATAGTAAATAATGAATTATCACTCCAAATATATATTGCATTTCTACCGAGTTTAGCACCCACGATCCGTGATCCGGCGGCCAGTCTTTGTGAACCAGCACTATTTTCAGATGTTACAGTATAGTCTGTAATATCTTCTTGAGAAGAAAATCTTATAAACATATCATCTTGAGTTGACTTATCACCAATAGTTGTTTCTGTTCCAAAAAAAACTAAGTGACGATCTGGTGTAGAAACTAACATATTACGTGACGCTGTTGGTGCATTACTAATAATAGTTGCACGAGTTGCAGTTGCGTTAGTTAAATCACCGTTCCATTGAAAACATTCATTATTGTGTATTAAAGCAATTAGTGTACTTCCTAAATTATCCAGGGACCACAGACCAGGATCTAAAACTGAATCGGTATTGACAGCAGCAGAACCCCATCCTGTAAAACTAGATGTGTTGGTTACAACATCCCCACTTGAATGAGATGCGTTTGTAGTTCCTCTAACATTTCTAACAATACCAGTTAAATCATTTCCTGATACACCTGTGTAAGAAATTTCTTCTGTGCCAACTTGTATAAAGTTTGTTCCGGTAGTTGGAAAACCTACTGTACTTGTTAGTGTAATACTTGTTCCTGAACCACCTGTACCAAATGCATTAGCACTTAGTGATCCATTTAAAGTAGTTGTTATTGCTCCAGTGACATTTCCACCCCATAAAGATATACCCCAACCATAAGCACCTGCTTGTTCTGAAGGTCCTACATGATAATATCTAAAATAAGTTATACCTCCAGAAGTACTAGCCCCACTTCCTGTTTCATTACTAGGCATTGTAATAGTTATAGTAGTAGAATTAACTACCGATGTTACCATAAATTTTTTATCACAAAAATCAGATGCACCAAAATTAGAGTTAGTTATAGAACTAAAAGTAGTTGTTGCACCAAATAAAATTATGTCTCCTGCTACAAAACCATGTGCTCCAGAAAAAGTTATAGTGACAGTAGGTGATCCATTGACCGTGCTAAATGCATTTGTAATACCTGTGCCTGATGGATTAACTAAAGGATGTATATCATAATACACACCACCAGAATAAACATATAGAATTTTGTTTGTACCAATAGCAGCATATTTAATAGACTGTTTATTAACAAAATGATGTAAACCTCTTGCAACACCTGTTAGTTTATTACTTCCTAATTGAGACCAGCCACCTATTTTTTCAGGTGTGCCATACCTAAAACGTACATTTTCTCCATCTGTCCACTGTGACTCAGCTCCAGTAGATGTAACTTGTTTATTGAATCCTGGTAAAAAACCTAATTTCTGTAACATAAAAACCTTTGAAATATTTAAATTATAGTATATATCAAATATATAGAGAATGAAAGTACGATAATGATGAATACATACAACATATTTGCAGTTCCGTTAAGTCATGGAAAACTAATATTACAACCTACTTTACATAAACAAGTGCTTTCTTTTGTTGATAATAACTATACTAAAAAAGAGCTGCGTTCTTGTGTAAAAGGATTTCAATTTCATGAAGATTTTACAGGAAAAAAAGAATTAAATGAAGAAATAAATAAACTTTTATTAAGAACCCATGGTTGTTACATAGAAAGTGGCTGGTTAAATGTATTGGGTGATGATTCTTATAATATTCCACATCACCATACAGGAAACAATATTGAATGTTCTGGAGTTTTATATTTATCTAATGATAATAATAATATAAATTTTACAAAAGATGGTGAACTTTTTGTTTTAGAACCAAAACTTTTTGACATTTTAGTTTTTCCATATAATTTAATACACTATGTTTTACCTAAAAAAAGAAATAATAAAAGAATTTGCTATGCTTTTAATTTAGTAAACGTAGACACCCCAACGTACGAAGTAAATAATGATAAGAATAATTAATAATTTTTTTGAAGAAAATATTTTTGAAGAAGTTACATCTTACATAAAAAACAATCTATTTTTTACTCCAAGATATTTTGAAGACAGCACAGAAAAAACAAATGAAAATTTTTATGGAAATAGATTTTGTTTAAATGAAGACAAAAATCTTCTTAATACTTTTATAAAACAAAGTGAAAAAAAATTTAATATAAAAATTAAAAAAGTACATCACGATTGTGGTATTGATTTAAGAAATTTATCTAAATTTCAACCTCATGTCGACAACATAGAAGGTATAGAATTAAATGTTTTAATTATGTTAGAAGGACCTATTGGTGTTACAACAGGAACTGTTTTTTATACAGACAAAGAATTAGATATTCATGTTGGTTTTAGACCAAACAGAGCAGTTTTATTTCCGTCTGATTATTATCACTGTGCACATCAAAGTGATCTTCAAAATTTAAAAAGATACACTGCAAGTTTATTTATACAGGAGTACGAGTTATAAAATGAAAGATTATATAGAAGCAGTTGTTGAATTACATAATATAATTAATCCACAAATAATTAATAAATTAACATCTTATATAGATCACAAAGCAAAAAAGTATTTAGATATTGAAGGAGGTATGGATAAAAATGTAAGGAATGTAAGAGGATATCAGTTGGGTTTTAAAACTCCTTCAGAAATGTTTTATTGGAATTACATAAAAAAAGAAATAGAGAGACTATATAGTTTTTATAAAATTAAATTTCCAAAAATGAAAAGTTATAGTCTTAATCAAATAGATTTATTAAAATATGACATAGGTGGAAAATATGATGTGCATGTTGATTACTATGGAGGTTTACATTTAAGTAGAACTTTAAGTATTATAATGAATTTAAATGATGAATATGAAGGAGGAGATTTAATTTTTACAGATCAAAAAGAAAAAGAAATTAAAAGAATAAAATTAGGAAAAGGATCTATTGTTTTTTTTCCTAGTAATTTTATGTATCCACACAGTATTCAACCAATTACAAAAGGAACAAGATACAGTATAGTAGCATGGCTTCAATAGAAAATAAATTAATTAAAAATTTTTTTAATAAAAAAGAATTAAATCTTCTTCAAGAATATTGTTTTAATAAATTAGATGAGGTTAAAGATTATGAAATAGACGGGCAATCATTTTCTCCTGCATGGTATGAAGATTCTTTAATGAATACTTTATTAAAAACTAAACTACATGTAATAGAAAAAAAATCTAAATTAAAATTATTTCCAACATATGCATATTGGAGGTATTATATATATGGTGGTATGTTAGCCAAACACACAGACAGACCTGCCTGTGAAATATCTGTTACTGCATGTATCAAAAAATACGATAACTGGCCTATTGTTGTTGAAGGCAAAAAATTTGAATTAAATGAAGGAGATGCTGTTTTATACAACGGAGTTCTTCAAAAACATTGGAGACCTGGAGTATATAAAGGTGAAGGTATGGCTCAAGTTTTTTTTCATTACGTAAATCAAAATGGAAATTTTGTACACCATCAATACGACAATTATACTAAACAAACAGGAAAAAAAATACATGACAAGGATTTTAAATGGATGAAAAAATAATAAATTATAATTTTTTTCATTGGGGACCTTTTTTATATAAAACTAAAATAAATAAAAATGAATTAAATAAAATTAAAAAAATATGTAGCAAAAAATCAGAAAACTGTAGAGATAGTTTAGCTGGTTTAATTAAACACGAACATATTGTAGATGTTAAAAAAATGTTTCCAATAATTTTTCCTTATTTACAAAGCTACTCACGAGCCTACAAAGATCACTACAATCAAGTAATAGGTAATAAAATAGAACTTGTATCAAGTTGGGTTAATTACATGACTAAAGGTGAATGTAATCCTTTGCACTCACATGAAAAAGATTTATCTTTTATAATATATACCCATGTTCCTAAAGAATTAGAAAAAGAAATAAAAGATTCTATTGGAAAAACAGATCCTGGTGTAATTAATTTTATATATAGTTTAAATAAAGATAAACACACTATTAACACGCATAGGTTTTTGCCAGAAATAGGAGACTTTTTTATTTTCCCATCTTCTTTGCATCATTATGTAAATCCTTTTACATGTAAGGGAGAAAGAATATCTATTTCGGGTAATATTAAAATAATTAATGATTAAAGAAATATAATAATGTTATTTCAAAATGTAGAAATGTTTGAAACGGACAGGTTTCAATATCTTTTAATACATAAAAATGCTTCTAGTAGTGTTCTTAAATGTATGCAAAACATTAATTATATTGTTACAGATAAAGTAAATTTAAATAAGATTAGGTGGACAGTTATAAGAGAACCGTATGAAAGATTTATTGCTGGACTTAAATATGATCTAAAAATACATAACCTTAATTATGAAGATATAAACTATTCAACATTAAATAATGCTCGTGTTAGTCTTGCTACAAGAAGTCAAGGATATGTTAATCACACTGCATCTCAAGTTCCTTATTTAATAAACACTAATATTGATTGGTATGTAGAACTTAAAGATTTATGTACATTTTTAAAAATGCATTTTGATAGGGTTGAGTATTGTAATATTAGTGAAAATGATTTAAAATTAAATTTAGATAAAAAAGAAATAATGAAATATTTAAATTTAGACTACTATGTTTATAATCAAATAATAAATTCCCCTAACTTGTGGAAGTGGCAACACGGAAAGATATTTTAAATGAAAGAAAAAACAGTTAATATAACCAATTTTATTGGAGTGTATGATAACTATATTACTGAACAAGAATGTGACAAAGCTATTCAATTATATGAAGATCAAAATAAATTTAACAACACAGTAAATAGAATAAGTGGAGAACAGGCTTCCGCATTAGATAAACAAGATCAACAATTTTTTGCAGCACCCTATAATTTAAATGTATGGTGGACGACTTTAAAACCTATAATTATAAATTTTGATTTAGCTTGGAATCACTATATTAAAAACACAGGAGCTGACTCTGCATATGGAGTTCCTTTTAATTATACAGATTTAAAAATACAAAAAACTTTACCTACAGAAGGTTACCATGTTTGGCATATTGAACATGGACAAGGATACCAAAATGAATGTAGAGCTTTTGTATTTTCTATTTATTTAAATGATGTTGAAGAAGGTGGTGAAACAGAATTCTTAAATTTTTCTAAAAGAGTTCAACCTAAAAAAGGTAGAATAGTTATTTGGCCTGCCGCCTTTCCTTATCTACATAGAGGTAATCCACCTCTTTCTGGTGAAAAATATATTTTAACGTCTTGGATGCTTTTAAGATAATGAATGGCTTTTACATTACAGTAAAAGATAATTTCTTAGAAAAAGAAAAATTACTAGAATTACAAAAAAATTTACCGTTACTAAATTACTCAAGTAAACATAACGTAATAGAAAATATAAACCACATATGGTTTTCAACATCTGCCAATAAAGAAATTACAAATATAATTAAAAATAAATGTGAAAAATTATTAAATAAAAAATTTAAAATAAATTTTTGTTCTTATACTTTATTATCTACTGTTGAACCGTTACCACATTGTGATTTTTCTGATGAAACAGATTATCAAGTTATAGTTTATATAAAAGGTGATGTTGATTTACACAAAGGAACGGGTTTTTATGTAAAAGGAGAACTTAATACTCATATAGGTTTTAATGAAAATAGAGCTGTAATTTGGCACTCTAACTCTTGGCACACTCCAATGAATTGGGCAGCTGATAATAAATCAAAAAGATACTCAGTTATTTGTCAATTAAAAGAATTAAAGTAATTAAGTTTTTATAATATAAACAATTGTCAGATAAGGCTGTAAAACTGAAGTTGCATCTCCAGAAAAGTTTGCACTCATGTTATGAGAATGACCATTACCTGAACCTGCGTTTCCTGTGTTTCCTGGTGTACTGGATGTTGCATAATACGGAGGATTTGTAAATGATCTTTCAGCTCCTTGTGGTCCATAATTTTTAGTTCCTGGGTGACTATGAGAAGCAATTTGTGGTGTAGACAAAGTTGCATTAGCTGTTGAACCCGCTACGTTTCCAGTTTTGGTTACTGTATTTGCCCCACCAGTTGAAGCCAAAGCTTTGTTGTTAGATTTACTTACACAACATTTATCTTGTAAATCAGGTACATTAAAAGTAGATGAGCCATCGCCAGCTCCATAAGTTGTACCCACAATTGCAAATAAAGCTGAATAAGTACTTCTTGAAACTGCAGCACCATTACATTCTAAGTATCCTGTTGGCACTGAAGAATCTGACCAAGGTATAATAGTTGCTGTAGGAATGCCTTCAATATCTGTAAGGTTTGCCCCATCAAAATCGTATTTAGTTGCTTCGTAGTTTGACATAATTTTTAAGTTTTAATAATATATATAACAGTTAAATAAGGTTGTACAACTGAAGTTGCGTCACCGCTAAAATTTGCACTCATGTTGTGAGAGTGTGAACCTCCTCCACCAGTATTTCCAGTGTTAGCAGGAGCATCACCTTGTGCTCCATAATTGTATGGGTTAGAATAAAGGTGAACTGTTGCTGGACTGTTAAAAGCAGAAGCTCCGCCATGACTATGCGAAGCAAGTTGAGGTGTAGATATAGTTGCGTTAGCTGTTGAACCCGATATGTTTCCAGTTGATGCTACTGTTTCTGCTCCACCAGTTGATCCTACAGCTTTATTGTTTGATTTTCCAACCGGTAAATTATCAGCTAAATTTGGTACATTAAAAGTAGATGAGCCATCGCCAGCTCCATAAGTAGTGCCAACGATTGCAAATAATGCGGAATAAGTTGATCTTGATACAGCTGTACCATCACATTCTAAAAACCCAGATGGAACAGATGCTGTGGTCCACGGAACAATAGTTGCAGTAGGAATACCTTCTATACCTGTAAGGTTTGCTGCGTCGAAATCATATTTAGTTGCTTCGTAGTTTGACATAATTTTTAAGTTTTTATTACATATATAACAGTTAAATAAGGCTGCACAACTGAAGTTGCGTCACCGCTAAAATTTGCACTCATGTTGTGAGCGTGTGAACCTCCTCCACCAGTATTGTTTGTACTAGAACCACCGGTTGATCCTGGTAGTGTATTTTGAGTAGCTCTTCTTGCGTAGGGGTTTCTACTATTCGCACCACCAGGGTGACTATGAGAAGCAAGTTGTGGTGTTGTTAAAGTATGGTTTGCTGTTGAACCACCAACATTTCCTGTTGCTGTTACAGTATTCGCACCACCAGTTGACGCTAAAGCTTTATTATTAGATTTTCCAACTGTTACGTTGTCAGATAAGTTAGGAACAAGAAAAGTAGAAGAACCGTCTCCAGCTCCATAAGTTGTGCCTACGACTGCAAATAAAGCAGAATAAGTTGATCTTGAAACTGCTTGACCATTACATTCTAAAAAACCAGTTGGTACTGATGCAGAAGACCATGGTATAATAGTTGCTGTGGGAATTCCTTCAATACCAGTAAGGCTTGCACCTGAATAATCATATTTAGTCGCTTCGTAATTTGCCATTTTTTTCTCCTACGAAGAATATGATGTAGGTCTTGCGCCTAGTCTAGCAATTTTCTCCGATTCTGTTTCTTCTCTGTAAACTGGTGGATCTTGTCCTTCTGGGTCTTCAATTAATAAAGTATTTTCATCCCAATCTGATTGTAATTTAGATAAGTGAGATGCATCCCATTTATTACTAAACTGACTTACATCACCTAAGTTTGCATCTGCATAACTGCAGTGGGGAGTTTCATCTCTGTGTTCTACTTCATCAGAAGTATTACTAGTGCCATGTTGAATAGCCCAAATATTAGAAAACTTTGATTGATTCCAAAAAGCATCATCATCAATTTTGTATCCAACACCTTCATTAGCGCCTTCTGCAAAATTTTTAATTATTGTTTTATCTTCAAATACTACTGTCCAATTTCCATTTGTTGCCATATTATTTCTCCGTGTAAGTCCATCCTGTTGTAGCGTCGCCTGAATATACTAATCCAAAAGCTGCACCTTGTGTATTAACTACAAGATCAGATGCTGCATTAGCTATATTAGAAGAGTTTCTACCGATAGTTAATGCGTTAGAATTAAAATCATATCCTTGATCTATGAAATTTACTGTATCACCTGTACTTGGTGATGCTGGTAGAGTTACAGTGAACGCTGCACCATTTGTGTTAGCTAAAATTTGAGCCCCTGCTTGAATTGTTTCAGCTGCAGTAATTGCTCTCCAATTTCTTTGTTCAGAAATTTTAGAAAGGTTAGTTCCATCAGAATATACCACGTAGTTATTTCCTTCACAAAGTAAAACTCCCGTTCCTGATGCTGTTTTAAAAGTTAAAGTGTAACCTGCGTGGTTAGTTCCATCTATAACGTTGTAAACTTTTTCTAGACTGTCTGGTAAAGTAACTGTTCTGTTTGCAGCTAAAGTTCCTGTAAATTTTAAAGTTGCATTTCTTGCATTTGAAATAGTTGCATTAGTCATTGCAAGAGTCACATCTCGAGATGCTACATCTATTGATTGATAGCCAGCAACTGATTGTTGTACTAAATTTAAATTTGTATTTGTTTTAGTTCCCCATGTACCGGCATTCTCACCGGTGGCCATTAGTTCTAGTTTAAGATCAGATGAATATGTTGATGCCATGTTTATATCCTTATTTTCGTTAGTTATAATATTTATTTATTATAAAGTCAATTATAATTATGCAGGTGTTTTTACTATATAACCTGAGCTAACTTTAGGTGTTAATGTTCTGTAATATTGAAGAATTAATCCAGAATCACCAACACTTGCTGTTGCTTGTACTCCTGTTAATCCCATAACATCTTCAGGTGTAACAGAACCTGTGCTTGCTGTTGATGAGACTCCTGTTAATGGAACTCCTATTTCTAGTGTAAGAGATCCTATACTACTTGTTAAAGATTGTCCTGTAGGAATCTCTACTTCAGTTCTTGTTACCTCTACATCTCCTACAGAAGATGTTGCGGATAGTCCTGTTAATCCTTCAACATCGGCAGGTGAAATAGATCCAACGGTAGAAGTCATTCCAAATCCAGATAACCCAACAATATCTTGATCTGGGTCTACAGTTCCTACACTAGCGGTTGCACTAACCCCTGTTATGACAGGAGTGGAATCTATAACAAAACCTAAAGAACCAACACTAGTTGTTGCGCTAACCCCTGTTGGAGATATTACAGAAGTTAAATCAAAACCTAAAGAACCAATACTACCTGTTGCGCTAACTCCAGCTAATTGTTCTAATTTATTAAATGAATCTCCATAAGGTTCTTCACCCCAACCATTTCTACCCCAACCAACTAATGTACCAGCATTATCAAAACTTCCTAATTCAGAAGTTGCTTGTAATCCTGTTAAAGCTGCAACTGAAAGTTGACCAGTATTTGGTGATCCTAAAGAAGATGTAGTACTAAGACCTGTTAATGGTGCAGTAACAAATGCTTCAGCTAAAACAGTTCCTACACTTGAAGTTAAACCAAAACCGGTTGGAGCGTCAGAATATTCTACACCCCAAGCAGAATTTCCCCATTCTTGTCTACCCCAACCATCTGAGTTAGCCGCTGTAACAGAACCAATACTAGATGTAGCACTAACTCCCGTTGGAGATATTACAGATGTTAAATCAAAATTGGTAGATCCTACTGAAGATGTAACACTAACTCCTGTTAAAGGTATCGTTATAATTTGAGAAGCTGTAACAGTTCCAACACTTGATGTAGCCGATACTCCAGTTGGGGTAAAATCTATAGGACCTTGATCACCCCATTCATTAGTGCTCCATGCCCACATTCCCCAAGTATTGTCATCAACTGTGTTTGCTTGTCCACCCATTCCAGAATGGTTAGTACAATAGTAATAAAGAGTAGGTGCGCTTTCAGCGACTGTTATTTGAGTATATGCTCCTGCTTGACCAGGAGTGCCATATGTGGTTACACCAGTTGTGTATTCAGAACCACCGCCATGTGTTCCATCGTTAGTTGTTGAAAATCTAAGGGGGTGACTGCTATTAGAATTGTCTGATTGATCAAACTTGTAAGTTCCATTTTCTGCAATATCTATTGTGGCTTGTTGTACACCATCAATAAAATATTTATTTCCTGAACCGGTACTAACTACCGTTACTGTAAAAGTTCTAGTAACGGACATCCGTCGCTACCTCTACGCTATACGAAGAATTGCGTT
>MDTG01210294.1_pt1 | contig 12083 bp, 7 predicted proteins | sample 811421 | NCBI WGS metagenome assembly MDTG01 (sample SAMN05326645, study PRJNA326480) | marine metagenome | isolation source: seawater | place: Pacific Ocean: South East | collected 2011 | reverse complement strand
CCTTTGGAAAGGATATAGAGGGTTGTCCACGTTACCCTATTTACTTCAATGTGCATTAATGGCTTTGGAGAATTGGCTAATTGATTACATTAAAGAGTCGGACGAAAACAATCAAATTGAGTGGCTTTTTGACTACCTGTTGCGATCTAGCAACTCAGTTATGCCAACATCAGTTCTTGCATCTATCGCTGTTGGGTTCCCAGAGAAAGTTGGGAAGGCCGCCTATCCGCTACTAAAAACCTCCAGCCTATTTGATTTAGATCTTGTAAGAATGACGGGTGAAATGGGAGGAAACGAACTTCACTTTTTTGGCTTAGATAGAGACGTAATGTCGAAAATGTACATTGAGGAGCGAAGGACTGCTGCACTACGAGACTGGAGAAAAGAGTCCTTAGAAACGCTACTAGCAAGACTACAGCTAAATACTGAGCATAGAGAGTGCGCATTAGAAATACTTGATGAGCTAATAGCTGAAGCTAACTCTGATAACAATAGTAATCTCAGGTTCATGGTACATCGCGTCGATACTAGAACTTGGGAAGCTGTCGAAGATAAAGAAAATAATAGGGTCTTGTTACAAAGCTCATCAGAACTACCAGAAGACTTAATGAAAGAGCAGCAGGAATTTAATAAGAAGCATGCAATCGATAATAGTGTTACGACCTTGAATTTATGGGGAAGGAAGATATTTGAAGAGCAAGTTTTTGAAGATAAGTACTTTGATTCTTATTCCAGTGCGCTGTTAGCAGCACAGGAGTTGCTTCAATCTCTGCAAAAAAATGAGGTTGGGAATTTTGCAGACATGGCAATTGGCACAATAACTGTCGTTGCAGCAGCCTGTGTACGCGATGCTCTTGAAGATCTATGTGAGCAGGAAAAAGAATGGTGCTTTGACGTAATCTTAGAATCAATATTCATGCATGCCCATATTCTCGATGGAACAACAGCCCACGATAAGACCGATTACTATGGTACAGGAGCGTGTGCATTTGTTCTTCCTAGATTGTTTGACTTGGAGTTAGATCCTGAACAAGTTTCAAACTTGAAATATGCAATGGCAACCGCGTTAACACATGAAAATATAGAAGTTGGACGACATTTAGCTAAAGGGATTAGAGAATTCTTGTGGACAAGAGATTCAAATCTAGCAACGTATTTTGTTCGAGGTGCAGTTGAGTATGCTAAGTTTAGACGAGAGAACAGTCAGCAAAGAAGATTTTACCATCTACAAAACGAAGAATTGAAACTAGCACTTGAGAACTGGAACAGTTTAATTAACTCTTTTCGTGAAGATTTAATCGCAGGTAAGCTCAATCAATCAGTCAGCAAAATCAGTGTTCAAAGTCATTCTTCGTGGTTTTTTCACTTCCCGATGTTGATGATTCCGCTAGGCCCAGTTGAAGACGAACACATTCAACTTGTGCAAAACATAGTGAACATGGTCTACGAAAATGAGTACGCAGATCACCGACAAGGTGATGATGAACAAATTCACCGTGACGTTGTAAAGCATATTAAAGATTGTTTAACGGACCATATAATCCATTCAAGGAACCAAGACTTTTTACCTTTTAAAGAATTACTAATATCTGGTTGCTCTTTAGCACCGAGCTTGATTTATTCACTTGTATTGTCTTTCAATGTTGCCGTAGAGAAGATTGAAAACTATGAAGCAACTTGGTCTCTTTGGTCTCTACTTGAACCTGAAATACATAAAATAGCTTTAAATGACGTTAACGAACGTTACAGAGGCCGTCAAAGTGACCTCAATATGTTGCTACGAGGAATGATGTATGCAGACACTCTTTGGCAGGGCCACGAAAATGAAGAGAAAGACATGAATAGGGGGGCATGTTACCTGCTTGGGTTTGCAAAACGCTCTGCTAGTAATAGTCATGTATTCGAAGCTTTAGCTTCTTTAATTTATAACTTTCACAACGTATTTTTTGATGAAGGTATTAAGATTCTGGCTCAAAAGTTCTCTCATGATTCTCAACTTATTTCTAAGCAGATGAACACTGCGTTTTATTTGGAAATGACAATAGGTCGGTATTTACAAATAGATAATAGGGGGACCTTGAGTAGGGCAATGTATGAAGTCTGTTTAGGTTTACTAAATGGCATTGTAGAGACAGGGTCTGCTAGAGCTTATTATTTGAGAGAGCATTTAATTCGCTCAAGAAGAGTAAAATGACCATATTGGTCAGAACGCAACACTTAATAATGGCATGGCGTGTTAATAACTAGCTCTACTTTTTAGATGCAAATAACACTGGCGGTTATTTTGGTTCTTAGCTCGTACTAATTTATATGCAGGCACGAGACTATGATCCAGTTTAGCCCTATGTTAGCTTGGAGCGAATAGCGGAAATAGTTAGTCGCAATGTGTTCGTCAGCAAAAACAAGGAGCAGACCTTCATCAAGGTCATTTCCCGCTTCTGAATTTGGTCATTAGCGGGTATTGTATTGACTATAAATAAATGGTAAGCTGATTGCTCTACATATTTAGCTCTATCTATAATTAAGGTGAAACAAAAACTTTAAGCTCAACATCATTGTCGTGGGCTGTTGCTAACCAACTATTTAATAATTGAAAAGCCTGCAACGTTTCACCATTTGCTTCTGACCCTAATCTTAATTGCTGTTCAAAATGGTTTGCCGAAAAACTATTTGCAGCAATAATCCATATCTCTTTTTTGACGGCTGTTGAGCGTCTTCTATCTGCAACTATATCCCATAACTCATTCAGCTTTTCTAATCTTTCCTGCTCATCGTGAGCATTCCAGTTAGTACTGTTTACAATTCGAATTCTCTCAGGAATATTCTGAACCGCGTTTTGCGAAGGCCAAGGCAAATGAAGTCGTTCCCAATTTGAAGGCTTAAGATCGGCGTCGCCACTGATAAGCATTTCAATATTTTTTATGGCTTGAGACCCGACTTCTGCAAGTGCGCCAGCCGAAGATCTTGGATTTTCCGTGTTACCACACTTTACATGTATGAAAACTAGTTTAGTTTTAGAAGAAACAATGAAGTCGGCTGGCTCTGTTCCCATATCCGTGTTTATCATTAAATCAGCCTCGGGGATATATGGAGCGAATGGCCCCAATTCTCCTTTTGTCGGGTTAGGCAGTCCATTAGCTTTTAGCTGATCTACCAAATAGAAAACAGAATTCGTACTAAACCCCCCATTTATAATTTGGTGAGCGCCATTTTCGTATCCCTTCTCATCCAAATTCTCACCTCTAAGGGAAGTAAGCCCTACAACGACGTTAGCTAGGTTGGAAGTGCCGAGTTCAAATGTCTCAGCCAAAGGTAGCGCTAATTGATAGAACTTACCTTGTGAGAAGCCAATTCCATTGGAGAGCAACGCTTTATGTAAGTTTTTGTTCAGAATGTCAGTTATATCTTCATAAACCTCACCATTGAGTGAATATAGTATTTCTGCATCAGGTGCTACTTCTAAGTAAGGTTCGTCTTGCCGAATATTAACGATGACTTTGCTTTCAACAACGTTTTCAATAAGTAAAGCGCCATTGCGATAACTCAAATACAAGAACGAGTTGTCGATTTTATGTTCTTGTTCATCCACCCTGATAAGTATTGGAGACTCATATTCTGTGAAATCGAATATCAAACTCTGTATTTCAAAGTTATTTTCAATGGATATCGGTTTAGCATATGAATGTATCAAGGCATTTTGCACGTTTATATTCGCTGATATAACGACGTCTATGCCGTCAAGCCAATCACTCAAATCAGTCAAGCTGAACGACGATTCCTTTTGATCTGATATACGACCTGAATCCATTCCAACGTAGTAACTTCCTTGTTTTGCATTGTATTGGTCATAGGTATCACATCTGATCGTTGCCAAGCGGTAAGATGCATTCGCTTGCATGTTAGCCATTTGCTCTAAAGCTTGACCTTTTACCGCTATATTCTCAGGCCGCTTTCTAGCTGAGCTTATAGATTTACTACTCGTTTCTTTTGTAGAGGCTGAAGTTCCCAAGGACATTACACTCAGTAATTTATCCTGAGACAACGCTGAACCAAGTTTTAGATCTTTGTCTCCGTTAAACCTGCGGCCTCGGCTATCGTAGATTGCCACGACATTGTTCGAGAGTTGTTTAAGCAAGGTAATTTCAAGTGAAGGCTCGAAGAAAAACTGGTCAGTTAAAAACCGTGATTTATTGAACGCGATAGATACTACGCCACGTATTCCCGAATCTGTAGAAAACTCACGTCCGAGTTCACCCGAATCATTGCTGCGCCAATACAAATGATCGACAAAAAGCTGAGAGCTAAAGCCCGGTAATTGATTTAAAAAGCAAATCGACGCAGTGGGGATATTCAGAGAACGTTCTGGATCAAAGGCATTAAGATCAAACTTACTTACAAATCGGTTGCCGTAATAGCTCACATCAGGAAAGGCTTCTAAGTAACGTTCTATAAGCTTATTGCTGTCTAATGATGCTATGAATTTTTTAACAGAGCCCGCACTAACGAGCGTACGATCAAATTTTCTGTAGTTTTGCCAGATTTGGCTATTGGAGTCGCTTTCAACTTCCAAAACCTTAGGTTCGATATCTCCATGTAAACGCACGACTCTTCCGACTGTTTGAACCAGCTCTCTTCCGCTGTTAACTACATAAGTTAATACTAATAACTTAGCGTTGGGGATATCCACACCTTCATCGAGCTTACGCTGATGAATGATCACTTCGTAACCAGAATTTTTAAGGTCTGCTGGCACAGATACTTTTACATTATCTCGCTCATCTTTACTAAACTGCTCATGTACTGCTAATACCGAAAAGTCATCATTTAACAGATTGTAATAGCGATTAATTTCTTCAAATTTTTCACATTTGATAATGCACTTTGAACCATCATTGGTATCTAAAAACTGTCTTATTTGTCCGTTCAGTTCCTCTAAATTAATTGTCTCAAAGGAAGGTTCTTTTAAAACACCATCAGCAAGTGCTCTTTCAAAGGTGTATATATAACTGTCCTCTGCGGAAACATCAAACTGATATAAATCATTTCGATAAGGTGTCGCGGTAATTACTACCTTATGCGCATTAGTGCCTCTTACTAGTGTACTCCATACAGGAGAAGGCTCTGAATGCCCCTCATCAATAACAATTAGATCAATGTTTTGCTTTAACTGCTCAAGTTCGCTGCTCTTAAAAGTTTGCAATTTTTGGAAGGTAGAAACATAAACGCCATTTTTTGATGTATCGTTCACATCCCTATAAACAGCCTTAAGCTGAATAACCTCTCCTTCGACACGATCACTAAAGAACTTTCCTTTTATTTCTTTAAGGAGCTGATCACGAACAGCACGCCTGTGACATAATACTAATACTCTTTTTTGTGTTGCTTTATGAGATAAAACACTTATAACCCCAGACTTTCCAGCACCTGTTGGCAAGCTAATTAGGCAAGAGTTGGCATTTTCATTTAGCGGCTTTTTTAGGTAACTTAGCACCGTTTTAATACTTTGTTGCTGACAGTATCTTAGACTTGCCCACAAATCCTGATTAACTGTGAAACCACTTACATTCACTAAAACTTCCTTATTATTCTAATTTTACTTGCAAGCAACATCTCCTTGGCATCAGTTTTTGTACGGACAAAGAGTCCAATTTCTGTAGTGTAGAGATTAACCATCAGAGAATATGCTACGACTGCGTCAGAATGATAGAGAAATCTGTCAAGCATTGAGGCAACCATAATTGCTTAACACATTCGTCGATAGTGAGTGAGCTTGTAAATATACCGAAGAAGAAAACTTTACTTAATATCGTCATCCACAACGCATAAAGAAAACTAGCAGATTCGTTATCGGGATGCACGCTCGATAGCTCGAAAAATCACTGATATTCAAAAACTAATGTTGAAATCGGGACAAGTAAATGCGTATTAAAAGACCATATCACGTACAAAGCCGACTACTAGTGTTGAGCATTCGATCCTAGCATTTTTGAATCCAAAGCCCCGCCCTTCGATGGTGGGACTTTTTTTATGACCTCCATGCGTCCAGTGGTGATGGTTGTTACCAATACTCGGTGATCGGACTTTCCCGCATTGAATCCAACCGCATCGCCCTTAGATGGTGGGGCTTTTTTTTATCTTCCCGCTCTGACGGGCCCCAAGCATATTCTTATAACTGAAATGGTTAAATTTATGGTCATTTACCTTAAGCCATTTCGCCAAACTTCATTTCTTCTAGTATTTGATATAGCCGCTGACGTCCCTCAGGTGTATCAAGCATATTTCGGGGACATTCACCACTCAGAATTGGCAAGGGCAAGTCGAGCCAATCGTTCATGGTTTCGTCATCATTGCCGAAGAAAATCCTTAACTCGTGCTGCAATTTTTCGACTGTGATTTTTACATTTTCTGATTCTGCTGACATGTCTCAGTCCCTAAATGAACGCGTAGCTTAAGTATAGCGGATAATCTAGAGGTATTCTGTTCAATGAGTTAGCCGCATTGAATGCAGTAAACACAAACCGTTTACCGCTAGTAGACATTTATTGTTTAGCAAGGAGTGGTAACTGCCAGTAAACAATATTTATTTACTGACACAGATATTAGGTTGGCGAACTTTGTTCATAGGCGCTTGTTCACTTATCTGATGATTTGCCTCAAGCGGATAATTTGATGGGTTCCAGTGGGCACTTCTATATTGTAATCGTTTCATGATAATGGTTTTTATGTTCCACCTTAAAAGTACTTGGCGTGCCATTTTCTGGGCAAGTTGTGCCATTTGAATGGGAATTTGCACATACAAATAGAATTTATGAGCCGTTTGATGATGTTTCTTCCGTCTGTACAGATCAGCCTTTGAATAGTGACGCTATTTATTATTTATCTAAAATGCCTTTTGTTATACGTAAGGAGGCTAAGCCTTAGTTTCGCTTAGCCTAAACCTAAGATGGTTCTATATCTATCAATGCTTTATTAGTTATTATATTAAAATGCTTCGATTTATCTTACTGATATAAATGAATAAATTGACGAGATACAGCTTACTTGGTTAGCGCTTGATGACTATAGTCCAGTGCCCATACTCGTCCCACCAAATACAAAGAACCGGCTTTACGCCGGTTTTTTTGTGCCAGCTTCGCAGGGCAAAAAAAAGAAACTCACGTGAAGTGAGTTTCTTTTGGTAATAATAGCGCTGTGAATAAGTTACTTCGCAACTTGCTGATGTACTTTGATTAGGTCAGGAAGCTTTTTCGCGTAAATCGCTTTCTTTGTACCTGGGTGAAGTAGTTGGCTTACGAAAGTACGTAAGAAACCAAGTACGAAGGTTTGAACACGGTCAGCGTCTGCTTCGCTAGGGTTAGCGATAAGCGTTTCTGTTTCCGCTTGTACCTTATGAACAATCGGGTCCATCGTGTCTTTACCTGCAACAAGGTCGTTGCCTGTTACTACGCCTTTGCCAAGTAGGTCACGTACTGCGTCATAAAGGTCTGCTGAAACCGCGTTCGATTGGCCCCAATTCGCAATGTTGTACTCTTGTGAAATCTTATCTAGCTCAGCAGTTGGATCGCTAGATTTCAATAGACCTTCAATAAGTTTGTGCGCTTCAGTTTGTTTTACAGGTGTTGATAATTCTGACATTTTTTACTTGATGAAATAGTGAAAAGGCGTTTTATAAATACTTTTCTATTTGCTGTCAAGGTGGCTGATTTTTTTGCTTTAACTATCAATACATTACGTTTTCGGCACTTAATGGTTTAACGCTTGATAGCCATTAAGTGCTTGTTGTATTTTTACAGCACTCTACTTACATTTAGCGGGTAGCTATTGTGCTAGGCAGACATTCTGCTTTCGTTTTTGTCTGCCTTTGCCTGAGCAGGTAGGGGCAGTGTGAAAGCAGAGCGCTTCGCCTGAACGTTTTCACTTAGCGTATTGTTAAGCCTTGCTGCAATACGAATACTGTCCTCGTTTGCTTCTTTTGCTAGTTTTGCTTTTGTAAATGCCGCTACGCTTTCGTAATGCGTTTGTGCCTTACCCTCTGCTTCTAAGAAAGCCGCACCGGCGTACTGGCCAAGTTTATAGTCGTGGCGAAGCTGTGCATCACTGCTGCCAAGAAGTTTGCTTTGCAGTTTCTTAGGTGCAAAAATTTGAATGACTTCTACACCCTCTGGTGGATTTTCAATAAACGCCAACTCTTTTTGATAGGCGTGCTCATGCTGCAGAAGGTAATCAATGGTCTTCGGGCATGTCCCCGTTGCGCACATAACCGCGCTTATTTTTTGTAGCCATGGCGACTGTGCTTGAAACCCTTCATCTACCGTACGAATCACGACAATTTTAGTCGCCGCTCGTTGGTAGGCTTCGGTAACTGGCAAAGGTGCAGCTAGGCCGCCGTCTAAGTAAAAATCGGTGTTAGCTGCTTTCTTCGCTTCGATTTCGGTATGTAGCGGTACGCCTTGCTTATAAAGTAATGGTAAAGCACTTGACGCTTTGATTAGGTCAACCCAGTTATTTTGACTTTTCATCGGGTTCAAAAAGTAGGCTTTTCTATCTCGCGCATTAGTTGCTGTAAACAGAATTTCTCTGTTGGCCACATTACTTTTTGCCGTATCTAGGTCAAGCAAACGATTCGCTTCTTGGGTTTTTTGAAAGTACCAGTCTAAATCGACAATGTGCTTGCCCACTAAGCCGCGTCCCATCTGGAAAAACCGCTTGTGTCGCGTTAATCCTCGAATAAGTCGCTTGGCATAGCCCTTCTGACGGGCTACAAAGCTTGTTAAGTTTTGCGAGCCTGCCGACGTGCCAATTAAAATATCGAAAGGGTCGTGGCCAGCGTCTAGCCATGCATCAAGTACCCCTGCCGTAAAAATTCCCCGTTGGCCGCCACCTTCCGCTACCAGGGCAACTTTGCCACTTACAGTGTCTTGAGCGTTACGAGTATAGGTAGATTCAGATGCAGGTTGTTGACACAACATGGTAAGCCTCTATTTGACCATATGTTAATTGACTACTTGGTCTAATTGTAGAGAGATCAACCTGACTATTAAAATTGAAAGAACGAATCGGTGTGATAGGAAATAACTGATTTGAATGCGTTTTTGTTATTTATTTGTGGCTTTTTTGTTTACATTGCGATCAGCTTCGCGCTACGTTACGTGATAGCTAGCGCGAGGGCCTAAGACAACATGCTAATCCCATAAGCGTGATCTAAATTTATCAAAAGCTCGATGAGATGCGAGTGTCATCCAGGTATTAGCACTTAGTGAAATGCACTTAGGCATAGCGGGTTCAGTAAAGCGCGTATTATTTTGACAAAAGACGACTATAGGAAGTGAAGATGACAAAGGTAACTGTGTTAGGGGCAGGCAGTATTGGCTGCTATGTTGCTGGATGTCTGCTGTCGTCGGGCGCTGTACCTAGTTACGTCAATAGCATAACGCTTATCGGGCGTGAACGGTTACAGCAAGATATTGCCAAGAACGGAATTAAAGTGACTGACTGGCAAGGGCGCAAGCAAATTGTAAACCCTGAACACGTCACTTTCGCTTTGGATAATAAAAGCCTAGAAGACGCTGACTACATTTTACTGTGCGTAAAAAGCCAAGATACCGCCCATGCTGCAAAAATGATCAAGCAGTGGGCCAAACCAAGTGCGATTGTTATTAGCTTGCAAAACGGAGTTTCTAACCCAAGCCGGCTTCGAAAGTATCTATCGCAGGAGGTTATTGCAGGCATGGTTCCTTTCAATGTGTTCTACAAAGGGCAGGGGCACTTTCATTGCGGTACGGAAGGAAACTTGGCACTCGAAGATCCGCAAGGGCTGTGCAAACCGCTAATTAGTGGTTTAGAAAACGCATCGTTGCCGGTAACGGTTTATGAGGATATTGTCGCCGTGCAATATGGCAAGCTTATTATGAATTTGAATAACGCGGTGAATGCCTTATCGGGCGTCCCCTTGAAAAAACAATTAGGCGACAGGCAATACCGGCGGGTTATGGCACAGGTACTAAGTGAAGCGTTAGAGGTACTTAACGCTGAAGGCATTACCCCTGCAAGAACCGGAAAGGTCATCCCTCAACTAATGCCGACAATCATGAAACTGCCCAATTTTCTATTCAACATTGTAGCGGCATCGACGCTCAAGATAGACCCCGAAGCTCGCTCATCCATGTATGAGGATTTACTGCTAGGAAGACGAACTGAAGTGGATTATCTGAATGGTGAAATTGTGAGGCTAGGGGAGAAAACTAAGATTCCTACTCCTGTTAATCGCCATATAGTATCTTTGGTAAAACAGTCAGAGCACGCCAAATCGGGAAGCCCCCACTTAGCGGCTAACGCGCTTTTAGGCCAATAAACTAGCGGTTCAACATTAAATATTACATTTTTATGTCATTTTTGTGTCAGCGCTCTTGAATCTTATACTAAAATCTATATCCTGCGCGCAAATTTCCGTATTCTCAGTATGTTTTGCGTTTCAAATCTCAATTTTCATTATCTCTTTTTTTAGGGCTTTTCTTCACGTGGTGTCTACCGATTAAAGGTGTAGCCTCTGAAGAGTTGGCAATCTCAGATGTTGTACCTTCGGCGTATACAGGCAATGGCCTTAGCTATAAAAGTGACAACCAGCAGTTTTCTTTACGCGTTCGCGGGCGTATCCAGTTTCGCTACGCCAATCCAGGGGCTGGTCAACCTACGCAGCCCAGTGATTTCGACCACGTTGGTGGAAATCAATTCGGTGTTAACCGAGCGCGTATTAAGGTAGACGGCCATATCGGCAAACCTTGGTTCACTTACAGTATCGAATATGACGCCGCCGATCAAAGAACATTGAATGCCACTGTGGCGTTTGAAAAGTATGACTCGCTAAGCGCAAAGCTTGGTCAATGGAAAGTCGAATACTCAAGAGAACGAAGCGTAAGTAGCGGAGGTCAACAAATGATGGACCGCTCGATAATCAATAGGATATTCACGCTAGACAGACAAATGGGCGCTTCTATTTACGGTCATATCGATAACGGCGGTGCAGCTAATTTCAATTACTGGGCAGGTATGTTTAATGGTTCAGGTCGTGGTGACTATAGTAATCATGATGGTGAGGCCATGTATTCGGGTCGTCTGCAGTGGAATTTTTTAGGTAAAGAAGTCGGTTTTAAGAATAGTGACATTGCACGTTCATCTACTCCGAAAGCCGCGATAGCTATCGCAGGGGCTAAGTTTAAAAGTCAATTCACGCGTTTCTCTTCATCTGGAGCAGGTAATTTGACCAACTTTGATGAAGGTGAGGTTGAAGGGCAGTACGATATTCGACAATTTGTGATTGACGGCGCTTACTTTTACAAAGGCTTTAGTGCCCAAGCGGAATACCACGAGAAAAACATTGTTGATGTGGCTAATGATAATATCGAAACAACGTTGCGTGGATACTATATTCAAGCAGGCTACTTTTTAAATGCATCAATAAGCTGGTGGCCCAAGCCTTTAGAAATTGCTGTGCGCTATGCTACCTATTCACCTAATACTAGTGAGAAAGACGAAGAATTTTACGAAAAATCATTGGCCTTTAATTGGTTTTTTAAAGGTCACGACAACAAACTTACTGCGCAGGTAAGCAGAATCTCTCTCGATCAGTTCGACAATGAAGTCGGCGATAGCACAATCTATTCACTGCAGTGGGACGTGAGCTTTTAGCCTCGTGTATTAGCCAGCGGTGAGGTATCGATGTAAAGTGTCTACTAAGTGGGCTTTGTCAACGGGCTTACCAACATGAGCATTCATGCCGGCGGCCAGACACTCGTCGATATCGTGCTGCATTGCATTTGCAGTTAACGCAATAATGGGAGTATGCATCTTTAGCGTTTGCCGGATATGCCGTGTTGCACTTAACCCATCGACTTCAGGCATTTGAACATCCATTAAGACTAAGTCGAATTGGTTATTGGCTACAGCATTTATTGCCTCCTGTCCGTTAGAGAAATGATGCAAGTCTAGGCTGAATTCTTCCAATAATGCTTTGATTACCTCTACGTTGATGTCGTTATCTTCTGCGAGCAAAACACGTTTCCCCGCCAGCGTGCATGGCAATTTGT
>MDTG01447326.1_pt1 | contig 12084 bp, 15 predicted proteins | sample 811421 | NCBI WGS metagenome assembly MDTG01 (sample SAMN05326645, study PRJNA326480) | marine metagenome | isolation source: seawater | place: Pacific Ocean: South East | collected 2011 | reverse complement strand
GCAGGAGCAGCAGGGCTGGAAACAGCAGATGCCGGACGACGGGAATGCGCAAGGCCCGGTTCAGCTCAGCCGCGCGGTGGAGTACCGGGCGAGGGTTTCGAGGGCGTCGCGGTAGGGCGTGTCCGGCAGGGCGGCCAGGCTCGACAGCGCGGCGTCGGCGTGCCGGCGCGCGGCATCCCGCACGTAATCCAGCGCTCCGCAGCGCCTGACCACGTCCAGCACCTGGGGGAGCGCCTCGGCGGAGCAGGACTGGATGGCCTGGCGCAGGGCCTGGGCGTCGCCCGGCGGCGCCTCCGCCAGGGCGCGGATCAGCGGCAGGGTGAGCTTGCCCTCGGCGAGGTCGTCGCCCGCGTTCTTGCCCATCAGCTCGGCGTCGCCGGCGTAGTCGAGGTAGTCGTCCACGAGCTGGTAGGCGAGACCGAATTCCAGGCCGAAGCGGCGCAGGGCGGAGATCTCGTCGGCGTCGTCGCTGGCCAGCACGCCGGCGGTGTGGGCGGCGGCCTGGAACAGCAGGGCCGTCTTGCAGCGGATGACCTCCATGTAGGCGGCTTCCGTCAGCGCCAGGTTGCCGACGTTGGCGAGCTGCATCACCTCGCCCTCGGCGATGGTGTTGGTGGCATCCGACAGGATGGCCATGATGTCCATGTCGTCCAGCTCGACCATGAGCTGGAAGGCCCGGGAATAGAGGAAGTCGCCCACCAGCACGCTGGGCGCGTTGCCCCAGGTGGCGTTGGCGGTGGCCCGGCCGCGGCGCCGGTCGGAGCGGTCCACCACGTCGTCGTGGAGCAGGGTCGCGGTGTGCAGGAATTCGATCACCGCCGCCAGGCGGACGTGGTTGCGGCCCTCGTAGCCGCAGGCCCGGGCGCCCAGCAGCACCAGCAGCGGACGCAGGCGCTTGCCGCCGCTCTCGACGATGTAGCGGCCGATCTCCTCGACCAGCTCGACGTCGGAGGTGAGCTGGCGCGGGATGAGGGCGTTGACCGCCGCGAAGTCCGACGCCACCAGGGCGTAGACATCGGCCAGCGCCCCCTGTCGGGCGGCGGCCAGGCCGGCGGTGGAGCTGATGGCGTTGCTGGCGATGTCGGTCTGTCCTGTGGTCGCGAACGGGCGCTCGAACGGGCGCATGGTAGCGGACTCGGGCGCCGGGTGTTACAGGGAATGTCCGCCGCGCGCCGGGTTCCGGAGGGCCGCCGCGGCCCATGCCACGAGGCGCCCGCCGTCTGCCGCTATTTGGTTGCTATCTCGTTGTAATCGAAAATCTTTGTCCGTAGAATACCGCGCCTTCACGCGCGGAGGTAGCGGCCGGTCCCGTGGATGGACGGGCTCGGCGATCGCCATCACCCAACCTCCCGCTTTGGTTCAATCGGCTTGGTCCGGACGCGCCGCTAGATCGCGGTCCGGTCGTTGCGGGAGTAGGATTTATGTTTGCGGTATTCGCGAGCGGTGGCAAGCAGCATCGGGTGACGGAAGGCGAGATCGTGCGCCTCGAGCTCCTCGACGCCGAGCCGGGCCAGGAAGTCGTTTTCGACAAGGTGCTGATGGTCGCCGACGGAGACAAGGTCGCCGTGGGCGCGCCCTACCTCGAGGGTGGCAAGGTCACGGGCGAGGTGGTCGGCAACGACCGCGCGCGCAAGATCCGCGTCATCAAGTTCAAGCGCCGCAAGGACTACCGACGTACCCAGGGCCATCGCCAGTGGTACACGGACGTGAAAATCACCGGCATCGACGCCTGACCGGCGCGACGGGCATCAGGAGACACCTGCAATGGCACACAAGAAGGCAGGCGGCAGCACTCGCAACGGCCGCGATTCCGAATCCAAACGCCTGGGGCTGAAGAAGTTCGGCGGCCAGGCCGTTCAGGCCGGCAACATCCTGGTCCGGCAGCGGGGCACCAAGTTCCACGCCGGCAGCAACGTCGGCATGGGCCGGGACCACACCCTGTTCGCCACCGCCGACGGCCGGGTCCAGTTCGTCACCCGGGGGCCGAACAAACGCAAGTACGTCACCGTCGAGCCGGCGTCGGCCGAAGCCTGATCCGACAAGCCCCGCTCAGCGGGGCTTTTTTTTATGCAGTTCATCGACGAAGCCAGCATCCGCGTCGAAGCGGGCAAGGGCGGCAACGGCGCGCTGTCGTTCCGGCGGGAGAAGTACGTCGCCAAGGGCGGCCCCGACGGCGGTGACGGTGGCGACGGCGGCGACGTGGTGCTGGTGGCCGACGACGCCCTGAACACCCTGGTCGACTTCCGCTTCCAGCCGCTCTACCGGGCCGAGCACGGCCAGCCGGGCGCCGGCCGCAACAAGACCGGCGCCCGGGGGGCGACGCTGCGGGTGCGGGTGCCCGTCGGCACCTCGGTGGTGGACGAGGAGACCCTGGAGACCCTCGGCGACCTGACCGAGGCCGGCGAGACCCTGGTGGTGGCCCGCGGCGGCCGCCGCGGGCTCGGCAACACCCACTTCAAATCCAGCACCAACCGGGCGCCGCGGCGCACGACCCCCGGCGAGCCGGGCGAGGTCCGCCTGCTGCGTCTGCAGCTCAAGCTGCTGGCGGACGTGGGTCTGCTGGGCATGCCCAATGCCGGCAAGTCGACCCTGATCAGCAAGGTGTCCGCGGCGCGCCCGAAGGTGGCCGACTACCCGTTCACCACCCTGACGCCGAGTCTCGGCGTGGTGCGGGGCGACGGCGACCGCAGCCTGGTGATGGCCGACATTCCCGGGCTGATCGGCGGCGCCGCGGCGGGCGCCGGACTCGGCGTGCAGTTCCTCCGGCACCTGGCCCGCACCCGGCTGCTACTGCACCTGGTGGACAGCCTGCCGCCGGACGGCTCGGACGTGCTCGACAACGTGGCCCTCATCGAGGCCGAGCTGGAGGCCTACAGCCCGGCGCTGGCGGAGCGGCCGATCTGGCTGGTGCTCACCAAGTGCGACGTCATCGACGCGGAACGGCGCGAGGCCCTGCTCGGCGATCTGCGCCGGGCTCATCCGGGGCGCCCCGTTCACGCCGTGTCGTCGGTCACCGGAGCGGGACTGGACGAGCTGGTGAGGGCGCTGCTCGAAGCCGTGGCCGCCCATCGCCGGGCGCTGCAGGATGACGAGGCGTTCGCCGAGTCGGAGCGCGCGCTCGAGGCGCGGATCGGTGAAGATGTGCTAAAAAGCGCCCTGGCAAAACGGCCCGGCCGCCGGGGCGCGGACGACGCCGACGACGTGCTCGACGACGACGAGGACGACGACGGGATCGAGGTCGTCTACACCCGCGAATGACCCGCGAATGACCAGCGCCGGAACGAACCACCAGTGACAGACAGCGATCAGCAACAGCGCCGGCACCTCGGCCAGGCGCGGCGCATCGTCGTGAAGATCGGCAGCGCGCTGCTGACCAGCCCCGGCGAAGGCCTGGCCCACGCGCGCATCCGGGTCTGGTGCGAGGAGATCAACCGGCTGCTCGAGGGCGGGCGTCAGGTGGTGCTGGTGTCGTCCGGCGCCGTGGCCGAAGGGGTCGCCCGGCTCGGCCTGAGCCAGCGGCCCACTACCGTGCACGGGCTCCAGGCGGCCGCCGCGGTGGGACAGATGGGCCTGGTGCAGGCCTACGAGCAGGCCTTCTCCGCCCACCGCCGGCGCACCGCCATGATTCTGCTCACCCACGACGACCTGGCCGACCGGCAGCGATACCTCAACGCCCGGGCCACCCTGACCAGCCTGCTGGATCTCGGGGTGATTCCGGTGATCAACGAGAACGACACCGTCGCCACGGACGAGATCCGCTTCGGCGACAACGACACGCTCGCCGCGCTGGTGAGCAATCTCCTGCAGGCCGACGCCCTGGTGATCCTCACCGACATCGACGGGCTCTACGAGCAGGACCCGCGCATGGCACCGGAGGCGCCGCTGGTGCGCTGGGCCGATGCCGGGGACCCGCGCCTCGACGCCATGGTCGGCGACGGCGGGGTGCTCGGCCGGGGCGGCATGGTCACCAAGCTCAAGGCCGCCCGCATCGCGGCGCGTTCCGGGGCCGACACGGTGATCGCCGCGGGCCGGGAGCCGGACGTGCTCGCCCGGGTGCTGGCGGGGGAGAGCATCGGCACGCTGCTGAGCGCCTCCATCCTGCCGCTCGATGCGCGCAAGCGCTGGATCGCGGGGCAGCTTCGGGCCAAAGGGGACCTGGTGCTCGACGACGGCGCGGTCGCCGCGGTGAGCAGCCGGGGGGTCAGCCTGCTGCCGGTGGGGGTGACCGCCGTGCGCGGCCGGTTCTCGCGGGGTGACGTGGTGCGTTTTCTGGACGCGGGCGGCGCGCTGGTCGGGCAGGGTCTGGTGAACTATTCCAGCGAGGAGGCGGAACGTCTGATCGGTGCGTCGAGCTCGGAGATCGCCGGCCGGCTCGGGTTCGCGCTGGAACCCGAGCTGGTGCACCGGGACAACCTGGTGGTGCTGGGCCCGGTCAGGCCTGCAGCGACTTGATGGCTGCGTTCAGGCGGGATTTGTGCCGGGCGGCCTTGTTCTTGTGCATGATGCCCTTGTCCGCCAGGCGGTCGATCACGGGCACGGCCTGCTCGTACGCTTCGCGGGCCTGCTCGTGATTGCCGCTGCCGATGGCGGCGTTCACGCGCTTGATGTAGGTGCGCACCATGGAGCGCTGACTGGCATTGTGGCCGCGGCGCTTCTCGGCCTGACGGGCGCGCTTGCGGGCTTGTGGGCTGTTCGCCAAGGCGTTCTCCGGGGGTCAGTTTGCGAAAGGCGCGGTAATATGCCGTCGAGGTCCGGGTATGTCAACCGGAGGTGAGGACGGCCGCCAGAACGTGACCGCCCAGGGCGGGGTCGTGGCCTCGATGACGGCGTTGTCCCGGGTCTCCGGTTTCGTCCGCGACATGGTGCTGTCCCACGTGTTCGGGGCGGGGGCGGCGGCCGACGCCTTCTTCGTCGCCTTCCGCATTCCCAACTTCTTCCGCCGGCTGTTCGCCGAGGGGGCGTTCAATCAGGCCTTCGTGCCGGTGCTCGCCCGCTACCGGCAGGGCGACGCGGCGGCCTTCCGGGTGTTCGTCGCCGCCATGGCCGGCAATCTGTCCGTGGCGGTCTGGAGCCTGGTGCTGCTCGGCGTGGTGTTCGCGCCGGCCCTGGTGACCCTGTTCGCGCCGGGCTTCTGGAACGCGCCCGAGCAGTTCGAGGTGGCCACCGGCATGCTCCGGGTGACCTTTCCCTATCTCGGGTTCATCTCGCTGACCGCCTTCGCCGGGGCGCTGCAGAACAGCCACGGGCGTTACGCGGTGCCGGCGTTCACACCCGTGCTGCTCAACCTGACGCTGATCGCCGCCATGCTGTTCGCCACCGGCGCTTTCGAGGCGCCCGTGTATGCGCTGGCCTGGGGGGTGTTCGTGGCGGGCCTGGTCCAGCTCGCCTTCCAGCTCCCGGCGGTGGCGCGGCTGGGCCTGCTGGTGATGCCCCGGCCGACCCTGGCCCATGACGGCGTGCGCCAGGTGGGGCGGCTGTTCCTGCCGGCGATGTTTTCCGCCTCGGTCAGCCAGATCAACACCCTGATCGACACCATGCTGGCGTCCACCCTCGCCACCGGCAGCATCTCCTGGCTGTACTACGCGGACCGGCTGCTGGAGCTGCCGGTCGGGCTGGTGGCGGTGGCCCTCGGCACCGTGCTGCTGCCGAACCTGTCGCGGCTGGCGGGCGCCGGCGACGACAAGGGCTTCGCGGCGACCCTGGCCTGGGGTCTGCGGGTCGGGCTGCTGTTCGGCCTGCCGGCGGCGGTGGCGCTGTACGTGCTGGCCCTGCCGCTGGTGTCGACCCTGTTCCTGCACGGCGCCATGACCGCCCTCGACGCCCGCATGGCGGCGCTGGCGCTGCAGGCGTTCGCGGTGGCGCTGGTACCGCTGGTGGTGGTGAAGGTGCTGGCGCCGGCCTACTTCGCCCGGGAGGACACGGCCACCCCGTTCCGCTTCGCCGTGGCCGCGGTCACCACCAACGTGGCCCTCAATCTGGCGCTGTTCTCCTGGTTCGGCCACGTCGGGCTGGCGTTCGCCACCGCCGCCTCCGCCTGGGTCCACGCCGGGCTGCTCTGGCGTGGCGTGTTCGGCGCGCTCACGGGCCTGCCGACCGGCGTCGGGCTGTGGCGGTTCGCCGTGGCGGCGGCGGCGATGGGCCTGGCTCTCTGGTGGTGGTCGCCGGCCGCGGAAGCCTGGCTGGCGGCGGGGCTGTGGGTCCGGGCCGGCTGGATGGGCCTCGCGGTGGCCGGCGGGGCGGGTCTGTACGTGGCGGTCGCGGCCCTGCTCGGCACCCGTCCCGGGCATCTCGCGCACCGGGCCTGAACGGCTGCGGGGCGGTCATCGGCGCCTGACCGCCATCGGCCGCGCCCGTATAATGCCCGGATGGAAATCATCGTCGGCATGCACAACATCGAGCCCCGCCACCGCGGCTGCGTGCTCACCGTGGGGAGCTTCGACGGCGTGCATCGCGGCCACAAGATGCTGCTCGAGCATCTGGTCGCCAAGGGCCGCGAGCTGGGCGCGCCGAGCATGCTGATGACCTTCGAGCCGACCCCGCGGGAGTACTTCCGCGGCGGCGTGGTGCCGGCCCGGCTCACCCGATTCCGCGAGAAGATCACGCTGCTGTCCCGCACGGAACTCGACCGGGTGCTGTGCCTGCCCTTCAACGAGCGCACCGCCGCCATGGACGCCGAGGTGGTGGTGGAGGACCTCATCGTCGGCCGGCTGGGGGTGCGCTATCTGGTGGTGGGTGACGATTTCCGCTTCGGCCAGGGCGCCCGGGGCGATTTCGCCATGCTGGAGGCGGCGGGCGAACGCCACGGCTTCGGTGTCAGCCGCATGCAGACCCTCACCGCGGACGACGAGCGCATCAGCAGCACGCGGGTGCGCGAGGCGCTCCAGGCCGGCGACTTCGCCGAGGCCGAGCGTCTGCTGGGGCATCCGTACTTCATGATGGGCCGGGTGGTCTACGGCCGCCAGCTCGGCCGCCAGCTCGGCGTGCCCACCGCGAACATCCGCCTGCAGCGTTACCGCACGCCCCTCGAAGGCGTGTTCGCGGTGACCGTGAGCGGGCTCGACCGGCGCTACGAAGGGGTGGCCAACGTCGGCGTGCGGCCGACCGTGGACGGCAAGGAGCCGCTGCTGGAGGTGCACCTGTTCGACTTCGCCGAGGAGATCTACGGCCGGCTGCTCACCGTCGAGTTCAAACGCAAGATCCGGGACGAGCGCGCCTTCGACGGGCTCGACGCGCTCAAGGCGCAGATCGCCCGGGACATCGAGAGCACCCGGGAGTACTTCGCCGATGCTTAAGTGGCTGTCGCTGGCCGGCGTCGTGGTGGTGCTGGATCAGCTCGTCAAGGCCTGGGTGGTGGCGGTGCTGGCGGTCGGCGAGCGGGTGCCCGTGGGCCCGGTGCTGTCCTGGGTGCGCTGGCACAACGAGGGCGCGGCGTTCTCCATGCTGAGCGACGCCTCCGGCTGGCAGCGCTGGTTCTTCATCGCCCTGGCGGTCGCCTTCGTGGTCTTCATCGTCTACGAGCTGCGCCGGCTGCCTCCGGAGGCCCGGCTGATGGGCTGGGTCTACGGTCTCATCGCCGGCGGCGCCGTCGGCAACCTCATCGACCGGGTGATGCACGGCTACGTGGTGGACTACGTGCTGCTGCACTGGGGCCGGCACTACTTTCCGGCCTTCAACGTCGCCGACGCCGCGCTCACGGTGGGGGCGGCACTGTGGATCGGCGCGATGATCGCCGAGTACCGGCGGGAACGACATCAGGAGCCTTCGTGAGCGACGTGATCGGCGACCACAGCCGCGTGACCCTGCACTTCGCCGTGCTGCTCGAGTCCGGCGAGGAGGTGGACACCACCCGCCGCGGCAAGCCGGCCACCTTCGAGATGGGCGACGGCAGCCTGCTGCCGGGCTTCGAGGAGGCGCTGCGGGGCATGCGGGCCGGTGACGACGCGCAGATCGAGCTGGCACCGGAGCAGGCGTTCGGCGAGCACCGGCGCGACAACGTCCAGCTCATCGCCCGGGAGCGGTTCCGCGGCGTGGACCTCGAGCCCGGCACCATCGTCAGCTTCGCGGCGCCGGACGGCGAGCTGCCCGGCGTGGTGCGCCGGCTGTTCGACCGCACGGTGGAGGTCGACTTCAATCATCCCCTCGCGGGGCGGCGCATCGTCTTCGACGTGTCTATATTGAACGTAGAGGACCTCGGGCGCCGCATCCCGCTGTCCCCCGACCCTTCGTCGGAGAATTGATACCGCCCGTCGGCGGTCCATGGGCCCCCGGGGGGCCGGCGCCCTAGGCTGAAAGGAATCAGCGAGAGGATTGTGTCGATGCGTAGCCAGATGTCGCGCGCGGGCGGGTTCACCCTGGTGGAGCTGATGATCGCGGTGGCCATCCTGGCCATCATCGCGGCCGTCGCGCTGCCGCTCTACAACCAGTACAGCCAGCGGACCTACCGCACCGAAGCCCAGGCCGACCTGCTCGAGTGCGCCCAGGCGATGGAGCGCTTCGCCGCTCAGGCCTTCACCTACGACGGCGTCGACGACGCCACCCTCGACAACCTGTGCGAGCAGCGCTCCGAGGACCGCAACCGGTATGTGATCAGCGTCGCGGTTCCGGACGACGACGAGTTCACACTCACGGCCACCCCCGTGGCCGGCGGCCCCATGGACGGCGACGGCGCGCTGACCTACGACGAGGCGGGCACCCGCACCTGGGCCGGCAACCCCGGCTGGGAAGAGTGACCCTGCTCCCGGAAGTCCGACCGTTCGTCCGGTAAAACCTCTCCGCTCGTCGGTATGGCAGTCCCCGGCCTCCATGCGGCGCGTACAGTTCACCCTGCAATCAGTCCCGGACCGCCCGAACGGGCGCAGCACCGGAAGGACAGTGGATCGAATGGCGAATCGAGTGGCTGACACGACACGGCACCGGCATCGGGTTCTCACCCGAGGCTTGACCCGAGGCTTCACCATCGTCGAGCTGATGGTGGCGCTGGCCGTGGCCGCCATCCTGATGGGCTTCGCGGTGCCGGCGTTCAACGATTTCGTCCGCCAGCGGACCGCGGCGGCGCGCATCAACGACTTCGTGCTGGCGGTGACCTATGCCCGCAGCGAGGCGGCGCGGCGCGGTGAGACCGTGAGCATCGTCGCCCTGGGGGGTGACGACGCCAACGAATGGGGCGAGGGCTACAACGTGGTGGTCGACTCCGACGGATCCATTCTGCGCGGCTTCCAGGCCCTGGGCGCCGACTCCGATTTCACCATGGACGCGGTGGGGGCCGGCTGGCACGACGTGTACCAGCTCCGCTTCACCCCGCGGGGCCTGCTGACGCCGCAGCCGGCGGCAGCGGGCCAGATCCGGCTGTGCCACGCCGAAGAGGATCCCGGCCGCATCATCAACATCACGGTGCTCGGCCGGCCTGACGTTGAGGAGCTGACGTGCAACCCGTAACCATGAACGCATCGGGCCCCGGCAAGGCACGGGGTTTCTCGCTGATCGAGCTGCTGGTGGCCGTGCTGGTCATGGGCATCGGCGTGCTCGGCGTGACCGCGCTGCAGATGGTGAGCCTGCAGAACAACCGCATGGCCCTGGAGCGGGGCGAGGCGGTGCAGCTCGCCTACGACATGATGGACCGGATCCGCGCCAACCCGAGCAACGGCTACGACGGCATCGGCCTCGGCGACGGGCCGCCCAACCCGCCGGACTGCATCGGCGACGGCGCCAACTGCAGCGCCGCGCAGATGGTGGACTTCGACACCGCGCTGTGGAAGTGCCAGCTCGGCGAGTACCGGGACGACGCCATCTGCGTGGCCCTGCGTGGCGCCGGCGCCATTCCCGACCAGCGCGGCCTGTCCGACGGCGACGGCGCCGTCCAGGTGGTGGAGAACGTGCTGCCGAACGGCACCCGGGTCTACGACGCCACCGTGACCGTGCAGTGGACCAGCGCCGACGGCCAGGTCCAGAACGTCGTGATCGACAGCCAGGCGTGAGGACGGCAGACATGATCCGACCCGACACTCTGTCCAGATCCTGCCCGGGCCGCCGCCAGTCCGGCTTCTCGCTGGTGGAGCTGATGCTCGCGCTGGCCCTCGGCCTGATCGTGGTGACCGGCATCGTCCAGCTCTTCATCGGCAACTCCCAGACCTACAACGTGCTGAACGGCCAGGCCCGGATGCAGGAGAACGCCCGGTTCGCGCTGGAGTTCATCTCCCGGGCGGCGCGCCAGGCCGGCTATTTCGGCTGCGCCAACGCCCGAGAGAACCTGGTGTGGACCCTCACCGGCAGCAACCCGGCCAACGCGGGGTCCGTGCCCGAGTTCGACGTCACCCGGCCGGTCCAGGGCGTGGAGAGCGTCAGCGGCGCCGGCGACCTGGCGAACTTTCCCACCCAGGCCTCGAACTCGTTCAACCTGGCCAACGGCATTCCGGCCGCCGACGTGACCATCGGCACGGACGTGCTGGCGGTGCGCAGCCTGGAGACGCCGGGCTGGCGCCTGACCGAGGAACTGTTCCCCACCGGCGCCAACAGCAACCCGCGCATTCCCGACACGAGCGACATCCAGGTGGACGACATCGTCATGGTGTCCAACTGCGAGCAGGCCGCGGTGTTCCGGGTGACCGGCACGCCGGCGGCGGGGCCGGACTCGGTGGAGCTGCTGCACGCGGCGCCGGGCGGCGGGCTGTACCTGAACTCGCGCCCGACGCTGACCGACATCGGCCGCACCTACGGCGAGGAGTCGCTGGTCGGCCGGGTGCAGAGCACGTTCTTCTACATCGCCGAGGGCGCCGGCCTCACCAACATCCTCGACGGCGGCGGCAACCAGACGCCGCCGCTGGCGCTGTGGCAGAAGCTCGGCCCGAACGCGCCGGTCGAGCTGGTTCAGGGCATCGAGAACCTGCAGGTGCTGTACGGCATCGACAACACCGACGACGACGTCGCCAACGCCAACGAGTACGTCACCGCGGACGACCTCGGGTTCGATCCCGTCGATCTGTCCCAGGTCGTGGCGCTGCGCGTGTCGGTGACGGCCAACAGCGTCGACGCGGTCACCGAGGACGGCAACCCGCTGCGGCGCACGTTCACCAAGACCATCGTGCTGCGCAACGCGAACCCGGAGTTCTAGTGGTGAAAGGCAAGGTCCACATGTCGTTGACGGCCATCCGGCGCGAGCGCGGGGTGGCCCTGTTCATCAGCCTGGTGCTGCTGCTGGTGCTGACCATCGTCGGCGTGTCCGCGGTGCAGACCACCACGCTGGAGACCCGCATGGCGCGCAACGAGCACGACACGCTGCTCGCCTTCCAGGCCGCCGAGTCGGCGCTGCGCGACGCCGAGGCGTTCCTGCTGGCCAACGTGGCATCGGTGGAGGACACCGACGCCTTCACGCCCGCGGGCGCCGCGGGACTCTGGGACGTAGCCGATCCGGGTGATCCGGATCCCTGGGATCTGGCGAACATCTGGACCGGCGGTCAGAGCGTGGTCGCGCCCACCGACACGGGCGCGGTGGTCGCCGAGCCGCCCCGGTACCTGATCGAGCATCTGGGCGACGTGGCCAGCGTGGAGAACCCCTACCAGCTCACGCCGGACTACCCGGACCCGGTGGACCGCGTCGCCATGTTCCGCATCACCGCGCGCGGCGTCGGCGGCAGCGCCAACGCCCGCGTGCTGCTGCAGAGCACGTTCGGAATTCTGGTCGACTAGGCCGAGCCTGGGGACCGCAGGAGGACGTATGAATCAGTCTCAACCGAATACCGTGAAGCCGGCGCGCAGCCTGGGCGGCCTCGCCGCCGCGCTGCTGGCGACGTTCCTGCCGGCGTCGGCCTGGGCGGTGATCGCCTTCGACGATGTCTACGTCACGGACGAGGACACCCAGCTCACGGTGAACGCGGGCAGCGGCGTGCTCAACAACGACGACAACGAAGGCGCGCTGCCGATGAGCGTCATCGCCATCGACGACGCGGGCACGAACGGCACCGTATCGCTCAGCTCGAACGGCGGGTTCACCTACGATCCGCCCGCGGACTTCGTCGGCGTCGACACGTTCTCCTACACGGTGATCGACGGGGCGTTCGGCACCGACACCGCGGCCGTGACGATCACCGT
>MDTG01345218.1_pt1 | contig 12084 bp, 11 predicted proteins | sample 811421 | NCBI WGS metagenome assembly MDTG01 (sample SAMN05326645, study PRJNA326480) | marine metagenome | isolation source: seawater | place: Pacific Ocean: South East | collected 2011 | reverse complement strand
TGTTTAAATGCTATTATCAGAAACAACCATAAGCCAGTTTTTGTTGATGTTGATAAAAATGATTTTAATATTTGTATAAAAGATCTTAAAAAAAAAATTACAAAAGATGTTAGGGCAGTAATTATGGTTCATACCTATGGTTTGGCATCTGATGTTGACGAAATTTTAAAATTAAAAAAGAAATATAACTTCAAAATAATAGAAGATTGTGCAGAGGGTTTAGGATTAAAATTTAAAAAAAAATATTTGGGTAATTTTGGTGATTTAAGTACATTTAGCTTTTATTCAAATAAATTAATAACCACAGGTGAAGGTGGTTGTATTCTTACAAACAATCCAAAATATCATAAGCAATGCAAACAACTAAGGAACCTATCATTTGGTAATAAAATTAGATTTAAACATCAAAATATATCTGGCAATTATAGAATTAGTAGTATTCAATGTGCCTATGGCATTTCGGAAATAAAAAATTTTCAAAAAAATATTAAACTAAAAAAAAAAATTGGTAATTTTTACAACAACAAACTAAAAAAATTTAAATTTATTAGATTGCCTATTAAAAAAAATAAAACATCATCAAATATATATTGGATCTATCCTATAATTATAAAAAAAAATTCAAAAATTAACAAAAAAAACTTTCAAAATTTTTTGGCAAAAAATGGTGTTGTAACTAGAGATTTTTTTTTTCCATTAGGAGAGCAGCCATTTCTTAAAAAATTTAATGTAAAATATAAAAAACTAAAAGTTTCTAAATACTTATTCGAAAATGGAATTTATTTACCTTCAGGTCTTGGAAATACTTTTTTTGAATTCAATAAGGTTTGTGAAATAATAGCTAAATATGAAAGAAAGTATTCAAAAATTGGAAAATAAAATCAATGTTTTTATTAACAATAATCCTGAATGGGGTGGAACATATCAATATACACAATTAATAATAAGAGCAGTAGAAAGAAAATTTAAAAATCAACAAGTTAATTTTTATTATACGAACAAAATCTGGAATAAGCGAAATTTAAGTAATTATCATTTTTTAAATTTAAGATTGTATGAAATAATGATAGCTCAAATATTAATTATTTTAAATTTTAGAAATTTACCTAAAGCCTTAATAAATTTCTTATTACCATCTTTACCAGAATCTTTTTTTGATAAAAATCAACTTTGGATTTTTCCATCACAAGACATAATCTCAACTATTTGTAGAGGAAAAACAGTAGTTAGTATTAATGATTTGATGCATAGATATTCAAATTTCAGTGAAACATCATCCTTTTTTAGAAAATTATATAGAGACTACAAATTTAGTAAAATTGCTAAAAAATCATATAGAATATTGGTTGACTCAAATCTTGGTAAAAAACATGTAGAAGATTCATATGGCAAATATAACAATGTTAGAGTTCAATATTTTGCTGCTTTAAAAAATCAAAGTTTAACATCAAAAAATGAATATGGTAAATATTTAATATATCCTGCACAATACTGGGAACACAAAAATCATAAAAATCTTCTGTTGGCAATTAAAATTTTGAAAAGAAAATTCAATGATATAAAACTAATTTTGATAGGACACAAAAAGAAAGATTTTATAAAAATTAAAAATTTGGTTAATAAACTAAATATAGAAAACAATATTATATTTTTAGGATTTGTAACGGATGAAGAAAAAGGATCTCTTATTTCAAATGCAAGAGCTTTAATCAATCCAAGCTTTCTAGGACCAACTAATATTCCACAATTAGAGGCATTTAACTACAAATGTCCTGTAATTCTCTCTAATGTTTTTGCTGCTAAAGAACAATGTTCTAATAATGTTATATACTTTGATCCCTATTTTGAACAGTCTATAGCTGCAAGTATTGCGAAAATTTGGGGTAGTGATGAGATATACAATTTATACAAAAACAAATCTGAGAAAATTTCTGAAAAATATTCCTTACAAATATTTTCAGATAATTTAATTAAAAATATTTTTTAATATTTTACTAAATATAATAAAGTAAATTAAAATACACCCTATTATTAACATTAAAGTATTAATTAAAAAAAATTTATATAAAAATAATGGTGTTATACTAATTAATAAATATAAAAACAGAGTTGTTTTAAGATTAAATCGTTCAATTAAAATGTGGTGTAAGTGATTTTTATCTGCCGAAAATGGATCTTTTTTCTTTAATATTCTTTGAATAAAAAGCCTAAACATGTCGAGTCCAGGAATAAAAAATAACAAAAAAAGCTCTTCTACATAAATTTGTTTATCTGTATTCAAGTTAACGTTGTAGCTAGCTATACATAATAAACCTATAATTAAACCAGCAACAGTAACTCCATAATCTCCTAAAAAAAACTTGCCATTATAAATATGAAAAAAAACAATCATTAAAATGATTAAGGATGACAAGCCAGTAGGAGAAAGGTCATCAAAAAGTACAAATTTAGTATAAATAAACCAAAAAATTATTAATAATGTTGATAAACCATTAATGCCATCTGACAAGTTAAGGGCATTTACCAATAATAATAAACATAAAGTAGTTACAAAGATATCAAAGTAGTTCAGACTATAATTTAAATTATTGAAATTAAAAATAAGATTTTCTAAAACAAATAGGTCAGAAAAACTTAAAAGAAAAAAGGTTGCACAAAATAAAAACGTTAGTCTAAAATAACTATTAAGTCCTTTTATATCATCAATATAGCTTAATAAAAAATAAATACCTACAAGTATATAAAGTATGACCAATTCTTTATAAGGCAGATTTGAGTATAGAGAATAAAAATTTATTAAAATAATTATTAATATAATAATTCCTCCAAGCAAAGGTGTGGGCTTTGAATGAATTTTCCTTTTATTGTCTGGTTGGTCAATAAGTTTTAAAGATTTTGATATTTTTTCTTTATTATAAAAAATTAGTGTATAAATAAATAATAAGATAATTAAATGAATTGTCTCTTGTAACATATGAATATCAAACTAAACCAAGTCCTAGAAAAATTTTTTTTTTATATAATAATATCATTACCTATATTATTTATTTTTGGTAGTGCAATTTTAAATATTTCAATTTTTCTTTTAAATCTAATTTTTATCGTGCACGTTGTGTCTAATAGAGAATTTGAATTTTTAAAACAAAATAAAAACTATTTAATTTTAATTCTATTTTTTTTATTTTTCCAAATAATCAATAATTTAATAAATCAAAATTTTTTATATTTTGAAAAAAGTTTGTATTATATAAGATTTTTACTATTACCATTAGTTTTCAAATATTTCTTTAAATTTATGGAATTTAATTATTATAAAATATCGAAAATTTATTTAATAATTTTAATATTTATTTTTACAGATTTATACTATCAATATATTTTCGATGTAAACTTACTAGGTTTTCAGCCTGGTTTGTATAGTCATACAGAAAACTTATATGAGAGATACTCAGGTATATTTAATCAAGAACTTGTTTTAGGAAGTTATTTAACCTCTTTTGGTTTTTTAATTGTTATCCTTTTTTACAATTTTAATAAAAAAAATGATTATATTTTACTAATTTTTTTGGGAATATTATTTTTTTCAGTTTTTATAACCGGTGAACGAAGTTCATTATTAATTTTTTTAATTTCAGTCTTTTTTATATTTGTATTTATAAAAAGCTTGAGAAAAAAATTTTTTTTCTTAGCGTTAGCAATTTTAATTTTATCTTTAATAGGTATTAATTCGAGCAATCAATTGAAATTAAGATATTATGATTATCCTTCAAGAGTATTGACCGACACGATAAAAGGTCAAGATAGAGATATTAATCAAATATCTTTAAATCATTTTATGAATAATACCCACTGGGGTATGCATTATAAAACTGCAATAGAAATGTTTAAAGAAAAACCAATTAATGGACACGGATTCAAGCAGTTTAGAATAAAATGTGGAAATTATTCATATTTATTTACTCAAAAATTAAAAAATGAGTCTGCAAAAAAAGATGGTTGTTCTACTCATCCACATCATTACATTTTAGAAATTCTTTCAGAGCAAGGAATCTTTGGATTATTAATCTATATTCTCCTAGTTATTTATGTAGTAAAGGATTCAATAAAAATAACAAATCATCGAATTTACGTTTTATTTTTATTTTCTATTCTACTGGGATATATGATGCCTATTAAACCTTCAGGATCAATAATTTCTACATGGTTTTCATCAATTTTTTGGCTTATGTTGAGTTTTAGTTATATAAAAAGTAAAAATTCTATATGAAAAAAATAGCATTAATTACTGGTGTTACAGGACAAGATGGTTCTTATTTAGCCGAGTTATTATTAAGTAAGAATTACATAGTTCATGGGATAAAAAGAAGAACATCTCTAATAAACACAGAGAGAATAGATCATATCTATGAGGAAAATCTTAAAAGAAAAAAAAATTTTTTTCTACATTATGGAGATATGACGGATGGTTTATCCTTACTCAGGATAATAAATTCAATAAAACCAAATGAAATATATAATTTAGCAGCACAATCACATGTTGCAGTCTCTTTTGAAGAGCCAGAGTACACAGCTAATTCTGATGCATTGGGGACTTTAAGATTGTTGGAAATTATTAGAAATTCTAATTTCAAAAAAAAAGTTAAATTTTATCAAGCTGGTACTTCAGAATTATTTGGTAAAACTTCTAAATCTCCACAAAATGAAAAAACACCATTCTATCCAAGAAGTCCGTATGGAGTAGCTAAATTGTATGCACATTGGATAACTATAAATTATCGAGAAGCTTTTGATATGTTTGCCAGTAATGGGATACTTTTTAATCATGAGAGTCCAAGGAGAGGTGAAACATTTGTAACAAGAAAAATAATTACTGCATTATGCAAAATAAAATTGGGCTCTAAGGAACCATTAGTTTTAGGAAATTTGTATGCAAAAAGAGACTGGGGTCACGCTAAAGATTACGTTTACGCGATGTGGAAAATCTTACAACAAAAAACTCCTAATGATTTTGTAATCTCTACAGGCAAACAGTTTTCTATCAAAAGTTTTATTAATTTAGTTACAAAACATTTAAATATTAAATTAAAGTGGAAAGGCGTAGGCATAAATGAAAAAGCTTACGATGAAAATAAAAAATGTATAATTATGTGTAGTAAAAAATATTTTAGACCCACTGAAGTAGATTCTTTATTAGGGGACTCAAAAAAAGCCTCAAAAATATTAAATTGGAAACCTAAATATGATATTAATATGCTTATAAATGAAATTATTGAGGAAGAATTTAAAAAACTAAAAAAATAATTTCATTTAATGATTTCGAAAAATTCAAAAATATATATAGCTGGACATAATGGAATGGTTGGATCTGCAATTTTAAGAATTTTAAAAGATAAAGGATATAAAAATCTAATATATAAAAATAGCAATAAATTAGACTTAAGAGATCAAGATAGTACATATAAATTTTTAAAAAAAAAAAGACCAGACGTAGTCTTTATTGCATCAGCAAAAGTTGGAGGAATTTTAGTAAACCAAAAAAATAAAGCTGATTTTATTAGTGATAACTTGTCAATTCAGAATAATTTAATAATAGGGTCATTTAAGTATAAAGTAAAAAAATTAATTTTTTTTAGCTCAAGTTGTGCATATCCAAAGGATGCACCAAGACCACTTAAAGAAAGATATCTTTTTAATGGAACATTAGAAGAAACAAATGCTCCTTACGCCGTAGCAAAACTTGCAGGAATGAAGCTATGTGAGAGCTATAACAATCAATATAAAACCGATTTTAAAACTCTGGTACCGTGTAACCTTTATGGGGATAATGATAATTTTAATGAGATAAGCTCGCATTTCTTTCCTGCATTGATAAGAAAAATTGAAAATTTTAGAAAAGGTAAAACTAAAATAATTAAATTATGGGGCAATGGAAAGGCTAAAAGAGAGCTTATGCATGTAGACGATTTGGCTGAAGCTGCTGTTTATTTTATGAAAAAAAAAATAAAAAATGACTTCATAAACATAGGAACAGGAAAGCAATATTCTATAATTCACTACGCAAAAAAAATTTGCAAATACTTAGACATTAATCCTAAATTTGAATTTGATTTAAGTAAACCAAATGGTATGAAAACAAAGGTATTAGATGTTTCTGTAGCAAAAAAATATGGATGGAAAAGCAAAATAACTCTCAAGTCCGGCATTGAGAGAACTTACAATTACTTCATTAGAAATTATTGATGAAATTTTCTATCATTACTGTAGTCTTAAATGACAACAATAATATCGAAAAAACCATCTTAAGTGTTAAAAAACAAACCTACAAAAACAAAGAACACATAATAATTGATGGCAAAAGTTCTGATGGAACATGGGAAATAATTAAAAAACACTCAAATACAGTCAGACATTTTAGAAAAAAAGATAAATCTCTTTATGATGCAATTAATTCAGGCATAAAAAAATCAAAAGGAGATATAATATTTCTGATACATTCAGGAGATATTTTTACACATAAAGATATCTTAAAAAAAGTAAATGTTATTTTTAATAAAAATTTTGATGTTGTTTCTGGAAATATAGCTTTTTATGATGATAATAAAAAATCTATAACCAGAAATTGGATAATAAAAACAAAAACTTTAAATAATCAAAATTTTTACAAAATCCCACATACTTCTCTGTTTATAAAAAAAAAAATTTTTTCAAAAATTGAAAAATTATTCTCTAAAATATAAAATATCTTCAGACTTAGATTTCTTAATCAAATTAAGCAAAATAAAAAAAAAATTTTTTTATCTTAACAGATATATAGTTTTTATGAAAACTGGGGGTCTTAGTACTTCAAGAAATAATATTTATAATAAAATTAAAGAAGATTTAATGATATTATTTAAATATTATGGAATATTATTTATTTATGTATATTTAAAAAAAGTTTTAATAAAAGTTCCAAGTTTTTTCAAAACAAATAAAAAATTTTTAAATACAATACTCAAAAATCAATTTAATTTGATAAATGAAAAGTAAATTTTTTAATAATATTAACTTTATTACAAGTAGTTTAAGTATCTCTGTTAACTTTTTTTTCTCAACAATTTTATTAACATTATTATCATTTGCTGGTTTCCTAGATTTGGCAGCAGAAATTGGAATTACTGTTAGTTTTACATTATTTTTTTGTCAAATATTTTCAGCAAACCATAGATCTTTGATTTATTTAAATACTTTTGATTTAGAGATTAATAAAATAATTCAATTCAGAATATTTATTTCTTTAGTAATTGCAATAGCATCTATTGTAATAATAATTTTCTTAGAATTTGAAAATATGTTTTTTTTATCATTATTATCTATTTTAATTTGTACACAATGGACTACAGAAATTATTTTAACAAAAAAAGAAAAAAATAATCAAACTTACATATTAAATAATTTATTATTATTTAATATCTTTTATATAATTATATTTATTCTATTAATTCTATTAAATTTTTTGCATTTAATTAATTATCTAATGATAACAATTATAATTACATATTTATTAACATATAGAAAAGAAATGAGTTTTAAGAAAATAAATAAATTTAATTTTAAATTAATATTTGATGTAATTAAAATTAGTGTAAAAAACCTAGAAATAATTTCCTCCTTTTCAATTAACTTTGCAAATTTAATTTGGAGATTAAGCATTCTTTTTTTAGCTGGAAAATCTGTTGCAGGTTTATTATTTGGTTCTTACGCATTAGGCTCATTTTTTGGAACTATATATTCAAATATTTTTGCACCTAAAATCCATTCAAAAAAAAAACTATTTCCAAAAAAGTTAATTTTATTTTCAATCCCTTTAGTTATGGCAATATTTTATTATGGCTTAGTTACATTTGAAAATTTTGAAAACTTAACCAATTATAATTCTTCTCGCATTTCTTGTATTTTATTTTCACTTACTGGATCATTTTTTATGATAATTTCATTAATGATGAGATTTAATTATTTTTTTAATGTTGATGCTAAGTTAGTATTTAAAATAGATATTTTTTACTCAATTTTAATCTCAAGTACAATTGTAATAATATTTATGACATTAGGTTTGAAATATTTTGTATTTGCTTATTTTTTTGCATCGATTTGTTCTTTGGCAATATATTCACTTCCGTATATTAGATAAATGAAAAAATTAATTAATAGCTTTGTAATAGCTTTTTTTCTTGCCTCTTTTTTTCTATTTTATTTCGCATATCAAAATTTTTTAGGTAACAAATTTTATTATGTGTGCTTTAGTTTTATATCAATATTTTCAACAATATTTAGTTTCAGGGAAAAAGGATTTTTTTTTGAAAAGTTTTTATCTATATATTTGTTTTTGGGTTTTTGGTTAAAATTTACACTTTTTATCGGTTTGTTTATTAATTATCCTCCAGCAATAGGTATTGAAAATTTTGAATTTTCCAAAGATTCATTAAATGAATTGATGATTTTATCCTCAATTCCTTTCATTAGCTTAACTTTTACATCTCTCCTTATGAACAAAATAAAATTTTTACAACACCATATACAAAATAATAGTCTAAAAAATATTTATAGAGATTATAGAATTTTAATTTTATTTTTAACTTTCATATTTATCTTACTTATATCAATTACAAATTCCTACTTTGGTATTTACCAAAAAGGATTGGTATCAAGATTAAATTTACCATTTTTTATATCTGGTTTTTACAAATGGTTTTATTTAATTGGTTCGGGAAGTATAATAGCAATCATACTTAAATTAGAATTAGATAACTTTCATAAAGTATCAAAAAAAATATATTTAATAATTCTTTTTGAAAGTTTTGCATCAAGTATTGCTTATTTAAGTAGAGCACTAATATTTAATATTTCTTCTATATTTTATGGAATATTCAAAAGCTTAAATTTTAAAAAAAAAAAATAGTTTAGAAACATTAAAATTAATGATTTTTTATATCTGTGTAGTTTTTATTTTAGTTTTATCAATTGTGGTTGTTGAAAAAACTAGATCATCATATTTTTTTACAGATGAAAAAATAGAATTAGAAGGTAAAAAAAAAATTACTGAAAAAAATTTTCTAAAGAATTTAGATTCTGCTCAAATTGAAATACTTGATAATAATTTAGAAATATCCAAAGAAAAAATATTTAATAATATCTCAGAGAAATTTTTAAAAAAAAAATTTATTTATAAGTCTTTGCAATTAATATATATAAGATTCGTTGGCATTGAATCATTAATGATAGTATCTTCTTATAATCAGCTAAATTTTCAAAATTTAAAAGAAGCTTTTAATGAAAAAATAAATTATAAAAATTACAATCATTACTATACAAAATATGTTCTTAGAGAAAATAAAAATTCTGGCAAAACTTTCAATGAAGACAGAAAAAATCTAAAAAAAGATCAATACACAATACACGTTCCAGGTATTGTTGCCTTTCTGTTTTATAGTGGTTCAAAATTTTTTTTATTTGCTTCACTAATTGTACTATCAATATTATTCTTCTTATTTGAGAGATTTGTATATTATTGCTCATCGGGTAATCTAATTCTTACAGCTTTCATATCTCATATTATTTGTTACCGATTAATTCATTTTGGCTATGTTCCAACACAGTCATATTTGTTTTTTGGTTCTTTAATTTTAACAATTTTTACAATATTTTTAGTCAATAAATTTTTAAAATGATAATTTTAGGTCTAAATATTTTTCACGCTGAGTCATCTGCATGTATAATCAAAGATGGTAAAATATTAGCTTCCTGTGAAGAAGAAAGGTTTACTTATGTTAAAAACTTTGCAGGTTTCCCTTTAAATTCTTTACAATATTGTCTAAGAGCAGCAAACATTAATTCAATCAATGATGTTGACTATATTTCTATAAATTCTAATCCATATTATAATATTAAAGAGAAATTAATTTACGCATTTAAAAAAATTTTTTCTGTTAATTTTATACCAAGATTAACATTCTTAAGAAAAAAACACGATGTATATAAGGTTCTTAGAGAAAACTTTAAGGAAAAATACAAAAAAAAAGTAAATTATGTCCCTCATCACAGAAGCCACATATCATTAGCATTTTTATCATCTGGAATGAAAGAGGCTATTGGCTTTTCCTATGATGCAGCAGGAGATTTTTCAACTGCTGAAGCATATCTCTGTAGAGAAAATGGTATGCAATTAATTAAAAAAACTATTTTTCCTCACTCTCTTGGGATTTTATATCAAGCAATGACACAGTTTGTGGGATTTAAAAAATATGGTGAAGAATATAAATTTATGGGTTTAGCTTCTTATGGGGAACCAGTATTTGTTGATCAAATTAGGAAATTAGTATTTCCAGATAAAGATAATTTATTTAAATTAAATTTGAAATACTTTAGGCACCAAAAAATTGGTTTCTCTTTTAACTTTGAAACTTGTTCGCCAAGCTATCAAGATCTTTTCTCTAGTGAATTAGAAAAACTTTTGGGACCAAGTTTAGATTCTAATGAAAATATTGGAAAAAGAGAGATGGACATTGCAAAAAGTACCCAGCAGGTTTTTGAAGAAATAGTATTTCAAATACTAATTGATTTAGAAAAAAAATTTAAAATTAAAAATTTAGTACTATCAGGAGGATGTTCATTTAATTCTAGTTTAAATGGAAAAATATATGAAAAAACAAATTTCAAAAATATCTATATTCCTTCAAATTGTGGTGACGCAGGTGGTGCCTTAGGCAGTGCGCTAGATACTTTATTTCATTATGATAAAAAAAATTTTAGTCCTTTAAAGTTAGAAAAAAGTTACTTAGGTCCAAAATACTCCGATGAATATATTGAAAATAGTGTAATTAAAAATTTAAATAAAAATTTGAAAAATAAAATACAAATTAAAAAATTTATTGAAGATATTGAATTGTTTGATTTTGTGTCAAATGAACTTATGAATTCTAAGATTGTATCTTGGTTTCAAGGAGAACTTGAGTTTGGACCAAGAGCTCTTGGAAATAGGTCAATACTTGCTGATCCTAGAAGAAAAGAAATGAAAGACATTATAAATAAAAAAATTAAACTGAGAGAATCATTCAGACCTTTTGCTCCTTCAATATTAATAGACAAATTTAGTGACTATTTTAATTATAAGCAAAGTATTCCATTCATGAATCAAGTTATAAAAGTAAAAGAAAATATGAAAAAAAAAATTCCAGCTGTTGTTCATGTAGATGGTACTGCGAGAGCTCATACTGTTTCAAAAGAAAATAATGCAAAGTATTATGGTCTTATAAAAAACTTTTATGAAAAAACTGGTATACCAATATTATTAAATACTTCTTTCAATATTGATGGACCGATTTGTGAAAGCCCCGAAGACGCATATGATTGTTTTATAAATTCTGATTTAGATTTGCTAATTTTAGGAAATTGGGTTTTGATAAAAAAATGATATTAAAAAATAATCTAATTTCATATTCGTTTGAAAAATTAATTATATTAGTTTTTACAGTTTATTTTTTTTTATGGTCCCAAACATTAATTTCATTCGATGAAAGATTATTATTAATATCTCTTATTCCAATATATTTTATAAAAAAAATTGAGCCTCTAAATAAATTATTAGCATTTAATTTTTTTTTGATAATTACATTTATTTCATTACATCTTTTAATAAATAATTTTTTTTTTGAATATTCTTTATTAAATAATTTTCAGGCCATCGTTGGTTCTTCATTAATTGCAATTATTGTAGTCTTATACAGAACTTTTTTATTAAAAAATTTAGAAAAAATAATATATTTTTTTCTCAGTATATTAATTCTATTTTTTTTTATCGAAAATATAATTTTTGATAATATTTATAGTTATAAAAATTTCGATTGTTATAATGGCTGGTTTAGCCATGTTAAATTAAAAATTTTTTCAGAAAATTCTCATTTCGGGATGATGGCACCAGCTATCATCTCTTATTTAATATTTATGAAAATTAAAAACAACAAAATTAAATATTTAAATATTTTCTTTATAACTTTTTTATTTCTATTTATATCAACTACAATGTTAGTTGGAACGGTAATATGCTTA
>MDTG01314783.1_pt1 | contig 12084 bp, 12 predicted proteins | sample 811421 | NCBI WGS metagenome assembly MDTG01 (sample SAMN05326645, study PRJNA326480) | marine metagenome | isolation source: seawater | place: Pacific Ocean: South East | collected 2011 | reverse complement strand
TATTGCTGGTGGATTTTTCCGTTGGAAAAATCTCGGACGCTTCCAATGTTGGTTGTTTTTTTTAGTATTTTAGTCTCATAACGTCGCAACAAAATCATGCACAAGCACGTTGGGGCACATACTTGAAAAAAATAAAAATGAGTGATAAAGACAAAAAAAGCAGAAACGACATACTCCTTGAAATGCGTGATTATGCACAAGAGGAATTTGACAAATTGATTGTTTACCTGAATAGTGGTGCTCTAATACTCACAATTGGTTTCGTTAAGGACATAACTAAAATAACTGAAGAGACAGATACAACTTTACTAATATGGTCTTGGAGTTCATTTGTATGCTCGTTATTGCTAATTCTTTTATCTCATAAAACCGCAATCTTATCGACTGATTTTGAACTTAAAGATAAAGAAACTATAAGTGACAGATTTGACACTGTTACATCTTTATTGAATTGGATTTCATTTATAATTTTAATGATTGGAATAATTTTATTCATAACATTTATAACAAGAAACATATAAAATGGCTAAGAAAAACTTGAATGAGGGAAAGAATAAACCTCCAAAACAAAATAGTCAGACTGGAAAAGGTCTTCAGAAATTCAGTAAAACAAAACCTCCGAAAACAAAAGATAAAAAATAGTACGATACCCCAACAACGTGTAAAAAAAATTGCTGGTAAAAGCCAATTTACGAAAGTCCTCGCGGATTTTCAACTTGATGTGTACTTGCAAAGTTAATTGCTAAACCACGCAACTACTCAAAGCCGAGACCGTTGTATGCAAGCTTGACCCGTCCTAAAATAAGGCTACATAATTTAAAAGAACCTATGCCTACATCTATTTTTTTATATGATCTATTACTTCATAAAACCATTAATACCCCGGTATGTCCTTTAAAAAAACGTAGGTTTCATTTTTAGTATCTATCTGACAGAAGTAATGTGCTAGGCCGTTGGTTACCATTAAATAACTAGCGTTGGCGGTAAGGTTATAGCGCGCAATTTGGTTAAAAGTTTCCTGAGATATTTTTACACTAGGGGCTTTGCATTCTATTAACACCTCTGGTGTGCCTTTTCTGTTATACACCACTATATCGGTTCTTTTAGTTCTAGTATGTAGTTTAAGTTGTTTTTCTACAGCAATTAACGATGCAGGATACTTCTTCTCTTCTAGTAAGAATTTAAGCACATGTTGGCGTACCCATTCTTCTGGCGTAAGTACCACATATTTTTTTCTAATAATATCAAAAATAAGTGTCTTATTTTCGCTAGATTTGAGTTTAAATGCATAGGATGTAAAATTGAGTTCTTGCATGGGTTAAATGTAATAAAAACTAGGCTAATTGTTTTGCAGAACATAGAAATGATCTTCTAAAATAATTTATCTTTAATGAGTAGCAAGTAAGGCATACTATGAATGAAATAAATGAAATTGTTTCAGATATTAAAAGTGGAGGGGTAAAACCTATCTATTTTTTAATGGGTGAAGAATCTTACTACATTGATAAAATTTCTGATTTTATTCAGGAAAACATTTTACAGGAAGAAGAAAAAGGCTTCAACCAAACAGTCATGTATGGTAGAGATGTATCTATTGAAGATATTATTGGCGCTGCCAAACGTTTTCCTATGATGGCAGAAAAGCAGGTAATTATTGTAAAAGAAGCCCAAGATTTAAGCAGAACCATAGAAAAATTGGTTTCCTATGCCAATAACCCACAACCCTCTACTGTGTTAGTACTTAATTATAAATATAAAAAACTAGACAGGCGAAAAGCTTTATTTAAAGCCATTCATAAAACAGGGTTGGTATATGAGAGCAAACGCTTGTATGAAAACCAAGTATCAGACTGGATACGAAGGGTGCTAGGAGGTAAAAACTACCAAGTAGAACCCAAAGCTGCTCAAATGTTGGTAGAGTTTTTAGGAACCAATTTAAGTAAGATTAATAATGAGTTAGACAAGCTTATTAGCATACTGCCTCCAAAAACCATTATTACGCCCCAGCATATAGAAGACAATATAGGCATCTCTAAAGACTATAATAATTTTGAATTGCGAAAAGCAGTAGGAGAGAAGCAAGTTTTAAAAGCCAATCAGATAATTCAGTATTTTGCACAAAACCCTAAAAGCAATCCATTAGTTATGACTATTTCTTTACTCAATAGTTTTTTTACCCAACTGTTAATATATCACGGATTGCAAAACAAATCTAGAGATCACGTAGCAAAAACCTTAGGAATACGTCCCTTTTTTGTAGTAGATTATATTACTGCTGCTAGAAATTACCCAATGCGTAAAGTGGCACAAATTATTTCTTTGTTACGAGACGCCGATGTAAAAAGTAAAGGAGTAGGTGCCAGCCAATCTCATAGAGATATATTAAAAGAATTACTTTTTAAAATATTACACTAAATTTAACACATTATAAATAGTTCCCTACACATGAATTTTAAGAAAAAAAAAGGAAGATATATTTTAATTCTTCTCCTACTTACCCTAGTATTTTTTTATGTAAATAAATTAACTAACACTGTTTCATTACAAGAAGATGAGTTTACTATTTCTGATGAAAAAGAAGTTAAAACTCTTCAAACTTCTCTAGATAGTATAGCTATACTTTCATCAATTAATAATGAACAGCTTCAAGATTCTTTAAATGCAATTAATATGAAGCTTAACCAAGCAATATTAGAAACGGAAGAAGACACCGTTAGTTTAAGCAATAAACTTAAAAATGAAGTTTCTAAGAGAACAAGTAAAATTACAGAACCAGAAGTAACAGATAAAAGAACTTCAAAAACTATTTATGGAAAGATTCTTAAAAATAAAAAAAAGAAAGTAATTAAAAATAATATCATTAGAAATTCTATATGGAATGCAGATGTAGTAAATATTGAAGATATAGAGGATGTGAGTTTATTTACTTTTGATGAGTCTGATAAGATAGACTCTCTTCTTAATGAGAAAATTAAAGACGAATTTAAAAAGAAGAATTATTTTATAACTGATCAAATTATTTTTTCAGATCAAGTAATACCTGAAATTGCTATTAACTTACAGCTTAAAAATGTTGATTATTTTGAAGGGAATCTTAAAAAACATACAGATTATATTTGTGTTGCTATTGCTTCTTATGCTTATTCTCAAAATAAATTTAGAAATGATTTTACAGATTGTAATATGACTGTTGTCTATTATATTTATTCGTCTGAAACTGGAGAAACCTTTCTTTCAGAAAAAGAAATATTTACTGGCTCAGCTCAAAATATAAAAACCTCAAAAAAACTAGCAGTAGCTAATTTTGTTTTATAATATAGCTGTTAAAAAAAGTTTTTAAACCAATATTAACAACCTATGAGCTAAGAAATAAATAACGAAATAAATAAAAAACCAACTCATTAGAGTTGGTTTTTAAAAATCTTATAAAGATGAGTAATTATTCAGTTTTTACAGCTTTATCTGCTATAATCTTATTTTCTCTATTGGCCAATTCCCAAGCTGTGTGAAAAACCAAGCGAGTTCTAGTTTCTAATTGTTCATAATTAATTTTGTCTGGCGTATCTGTTTCTTTATGGTAATCTACGTGGGTTCCATTAAAGTAGAAGATAATAGGTACATTTAACTTTGCAAAATTGTAATGATCTGATCTGTAGTAAAATCTGTTAGGATCATTCTCGTCATTGTATTTATAATCTAATTCTAAAGAAGTATATTTTGTATTCATTTGCTCAGAAATTTCATGCAATTCTGTACTTAATTTATCGGAACCAATTAAATAGATATACTTAGGGTTTCCTTTGTGTCTTTTATCTATTCTACCAATCATATCAATATTTAAATTAACAATGGTATTTGCTATAGGAAAAATAGGATTTTCAGTATAATAGCGAGAACCTAACAAGCCTTTTTCTTCACCAGTTACATGTAAAAATAAAATAGATCTTTTTGGGCCATTTCCTTCATCTACAGCCTTTTTAAACGCTTCTGCTATTTCTAAGACAGCTACAGTACCAGAACCATCATCATCTGCTCCATTAAAAACCTCTCCATCTTTGTTCATTCCAACGTGGTCTAGATGTGCAGAAATTACAATAATTTCATCTGGTTTTTCAGAACCTTTAATAAAAGCAAGTACATTTTCAGAATCTTTTATTTCTCCTCGTCTACTTAACTTACTCATGTATGCAGCAGGAACTTCTTGGTAGTAGTCATCTCCGCCAATAGGTGAAATGATTCCTTGGGTCACATAAAAATTCTTTAAATATTCAACAGCCATTTTCTGACCAGGTTCTCCTGTATTTCGCCCTTCAAATTCATCAGAAGCATACGTAAATAGGTGATTTCCTATTTCTTTAGCAGTAATAGAAGTTGCATATTTTACAGAGGTGTCTGTTTTGTTTTGTGAAGAAACAGAAACAGTAGCAGTAAAAGCAAAAAAGCTTGCTGTAAAAAGTATTTTTTTCATAGATCTAAAGATTATTATTTGCGTTTTAATAATTGAATACTGTTTTAGTAAATTTAAAAGTAAAAAATTATGATTTTTTAGTGATAATAAATTGTTCTAAAGTTGCGTTAAAGTTAACAATTTCTGAAGAAAATAAGGTGTCAAAAGAATTGTTAGCAATTAATGCTTCTTTTTTACCAGCAACTACCTCTTTTTCCGTTAGTAAAATAAGTTGATCAGCACCCTTAATGGCTAAATTTACCTCATGGGTGGTCATAATAATAGTCTTGTTGATTTCTTGCGAAAGCTTTTTTAACAATTGAAAAATTTTAATGGTATGATGCATGTCTAAATGAGCTGTGGGTTCGTCTAGCATAATAATCTGAGTATCTTGTGCCAAGGCTCTTGCAATTAATACCCGTTGTAATTGTCCGTCACTTAATTCATAAAAATATCTGTGAGCTAATGCTGCTGTTTCTGTTTGCTCTAAAGCCCATCTAATTTTTTCAAGATCTTTTTTCTCTAGCTTTCCCACCCAGTTAGTGTAGGGCTGTCTTCCAAGTGCCACCAGATTAAAAACAGTGAGCTGACTGTCTGGTAATTGTTCTGTGAGTACCAAACTAATAATAGTAGATAATTCTTTATAATTATAGGATTTAATGTTTTTTCCATTAATATTAACGTCTCCAGAAATAGCCTCTTGTACCCCGGTAAGCGTTCTCAATAGGGTAGATTTACCAATACCATTTTTTCCTAAAATACCAACAAATTCTCCTTTGGCTAATTGAATAGAAACATTTTGTTGAATAAGGTTCACAGAATTTTTTTGTTGATACCCAACATGTAAATTCTTAGTTTCAATACTATTTTTGGTGGCATCACTCATAAATATATTTTCTTTTTTCTTACAAGTAGCCAAATAACTACAGGAGCCCCAAATAATGAGGTTATAGCATTTATAGGCAGTGTAAATTCACTCGTTGGTAATTGAGCAATAACATCACAAAACAGCAAGGTAATACCTCCTAAAACAGCCACTGCAGGAAGTAATATTTTATGATTAGATGTTTTAAAAACCAATTTAGTAATGTGAGGAACCGCCAAACCAATAAAAGCAATTGGCCCAGCAAAGGCTGTAATTACACCCGTTAATAAACTAGTTATAAGTAAAATAATGTTTCTACTTCTTTTAATATTAATTCCCAAGCTTTTAGAGTAGTTTTCACCTAAAAGAAAAGTATTTAATGGTTTTATGATAAACAGTAAGTTTAGCATCGCTATAAGGTATATGATAAAAAAAACTAATATTTCTGTCCAAGATAGATTTCCTAAATTTCCAAAACCCCAAAATATAAATTGCTGAATTTTTTCGGCATCACTAAAAAAAGTTAGTACACTAATAATAGCTGAAGTAACCGTACCAAACATAAGACCAATAATTAAAATACTCATGGTGTTTCTCACCTTGGTAGCTGTTACTAATACAGCCAATAAAACTAAGGCTGCACCTATACTTGAGGCTATGGCCAAACCCCAGCTAGAAAAAGCAATCGTTGCTAAAACCCCACCAAAGATACCAGAACCTAAAATTAAGAGAGCCACTCCCAAGCTAGCGCCAGAAGATATACCTAATACAAAAGGCCCTGCTAAGGGGTTTCTAAATAAAGTTTGCATTAATAAACCAGCAATGGCCAATCCAGAACCTACTAAAATTGCTGTAATTGCTTTTGGAAGCCTAAAATGAAGAATAATAAGATCCCAGCTAGATTTACTGCTATTGTTTCCTGATAAAATATCTAATATCTCATGAAAAGGAATAGAAACAGACCCAAAACTTATATTGATGAGTACTAATAAAACCAACACAAAAAAAAGTGTACTAAATTGTTTTGTGTATGATTTTTGAATAATCAACTATAATGAATTTAAAAATTGAACCAATTTTTGGATGGCAATTCCTCTGTGAGAAATTATATTTTTTTCTTCTGAGTTCATCTCAGCAAATGAGCACGAAGCATTGCTTGGTTTGAAGATGGGATCATAACCAAAACCTCTAGTTCCTGTTTTTTTTGCTAAAATTTCTCCTTCACAAATTCCTTCAAAGAGATACTGCTTATTTTCTAAATTTAACGCAACAGCTGTTCTAAATTGTGCTTTTCTGTTTACTTTTCCATGAAGTTCTTTGAGAAGCTTTTGCATGTTCTTTTCAGAATTACCATGTTCTCCACCATATCTAGCAGAATATACCCCAGGCTTTCCATCTAAAGCTTCTACTTCTAATCCAGTATCATCTGCAAAACAATCAAATCCATACTTTTCAGTAATATAATCAGCTTTTAATTTGGCATTACCCTCTAGAGTACTTTCAGTTTCTTCTATATCTTCAAAGCAACCAATATCTTTTAAAGACAATACTTCTATAGTATTGGATAGCATTTCTTGTACTTCTTTTAGCTTGTGAAGATTGTTGGTGGCAAAGACTAATTTCATTATTTCTGATTAGAATTAAGTATTCTTTGGTAAAAGTAAGGAAATAAACTTGGTTGTTTTATGGAATAAAAAGTAAAAAAAAATCAAAAAAATAACTATTTTGCATTTTATAATTAGAAACAGCAATCCCTTATTAATATTGACTTGTCGTCTAAATGTCGGGTAAATGTAAGTCATAATAATTTGAGTAAAACACAAACACACGTAACATTGTATGGAATTTAAAAATATATTTACAATGAAACAACCAGATTTAGGAAAAAAGATTTTAGACCTGAGAAAACAAAAAGGCTTAACGCAAGAAGAATTGGTAGAGAAATGTAATATCAATGTAAGAACAATACAGCGAATAGAAGCAGGTGACGTAACTCCAAGAACGTATACAGTAAAAACTATTTTAGAGGCTTTAGGGATAGATGCAGGAACTTTTTTTGAAGATAGTATTCACGAAGAAAATAAAATTCATCTTTCTCAGAGTGATAAACATACGTTAAGATTAAGTTGGATTTCAGGTATCTTTGTTTCAATTACTTCCATTATTGCAATGGTTATAGAGTTTGTTTTAACTTCTGACGGAAATTTTTATAACGATGGATTGTTCTTGAGATTAGGTTGGGGAATTCCTTTTCTTATTTCTTTATTGTTTTTTTTGAATGGATATAAAAAGCTTGGAACTATTTTAAATAATAAAATAATTGTCTCAGCTTCTTATCTATATTTTATTATTGAGCTTTTAATAGTATTGATAGTCGTTTCTTTTTCTGTTTTTAAACTTAGTGATTATACAACTGAAGTTTTATCAAGTGTAATAATATTAATTTTATGGGGTGTAGCCGAGTTAATTCTTGGATTAGGTGTTATGAAATTAAAAGAAAATTTAGGTTCTTTTGCGCAAATTACAGGGATTTTAAAAATTGTAAATGGTGCGATGTTGATTAGCATTATTTTTTCTCCTCTAGCATTTTTTTATTAGTGCCAGTATTAATTATGGAGATAATTCTTATTTACAATGCATCGCAAAACATAGAAGAATAATTATTCATGATGATAGGGCTCATTTTTAAGAATAGTAAAGCCTCTGTATAATTGCTCTACTACAAACAAACGAATCATTTGGTGGGAAAAAGTCATTTTAGATAATGATATTTTTCCCACTGCTTTTTTATAAACAGTATCCGAGAATCCGTAAGGTCCACCGATGACTAAAACCAATTGTTTAATACCAGAATTCATTTTCTTTTGAAGAAAATTTGCAAAATCTAAAGATCGATATTCCTTACCTTTTTCGTCTAACAACAACAATTGATCAGTGTTTTTAAGTTTAGAAAGAATCAATTCTCCTTCTTTTTCTTTTTGTTGTGGTTGGCTTAAATTCTTTACATTCTTGATGTCAGGTATGATTTCTATTTCAAAGTTTATGTAGTGATTTAACCTTTGTTGGTATTTTTTAATGAGTTGCCCTAAATCTTTGTCATCTGTTTTACCTATAACAAGCAGTTTTATTTTCATTTTTCAAAATTACAATTATTGTCATCAATTTTCTCATTTAATCGTATTTTAGCATTAAGAATACCAAAACATGATTTCTCCAGAACAATTTGAAAACGAATTAAACCTTATTATTAAAAATGGTTTTAGAGAAGATGTTGGTCATGGAGATCATACTTCTTTGTCTTGTATTCCATCAAATACTCAAGGAAAAGCAAAGTTATTAGTAAAAGATACTGGTATTATTGCAGGAGTTGCTTTTGCTAAAAAAATATTTGAATATTTTGATTCAGACTTGCATATGGAAAGTTTTATTGATGATGGATCTGAGGTAAGTTATGGAGACGTTGTTTTTCAAGTTTCAGGTAACTCCCAGTCTATCCTTCAAGTAGAACGTTTTGTTTTAAACGCCATGCAACGCATGAGCGCAATAGCAACTAAAACAGCTTTCTTTGTTGATTTACTGCAAGGAACCAACACCAAAATTTTAGATACTAGAAAAACCACTCCTGGAATTAGAGCTCTAGAAAAGTGGGCCGTAAAGATTGGAGGAGGGGTGAACCATCGTTTTGCATTATACGATATGGTGATGATTAAAGACAATCATATAGATTTTGCAGGTGGAATATCACAAGCAATTACAAAGACCAAACAATACTTAAGTGACAATAAATTAAATTTAAAAATTATTGTTGAGGCTAGAAGCCTAAAAGAGATTGAAGAAATACTCCAAAATGAAGGGGTTTATCGTATCTTGATTGATAACTTCTCGTTTGAAGATACTAAGGCAGCTGTTCGTTTAATCAATGGGAAATGTTTGACTGAATCATCTGGGGGTATTAATGAAAAAACCATTAGAAAATATGCAGAATGTGGTGTAGATTTTATTTCTTCAGGAGCTTTAACCCATTCAGTTTACAATATGGATTTAAGTTTAAAAGCTTTTTAGAAAATGAGTAAAGAAATAGAAGATAAACTCATAAAAAATTTAATAGTGTCTTATCGTTATTTTTTTTAAACTTTTAATTTTTAATAGTCTTAGAATTTTTATTTTCAAATATTTAAGAAATAATTAACACTACAGTATCATTATATAATGAATAAAAGAACAAGTACGAAAGCTTTTTACTGAAACATTTTCGTAATTTGGTGATTTAAATTTATAAATTTTTATAATCCCAAAAAGCTATGAAAAAATTATTTCCTCTTCTACTATTATTTCTTTGTCTTTCACTTCAGAATCATGCACAAGAAAATGCCTCCTCAGTATCTCAAGGAAGGTTTGTAGGGAAGACAATTCCTTTAAAAGACTTTGTAAGTTTAGAGGAGCGACAATACAGAATCAATGAAATAAAGATTATTCCCAATAACATAAGAGCTAATGAAAAACTTGATTTTAACGGATTACCGCTTGATGGTAATGATCCTATGAGACAGGCTAAAAAAGGGAAAGATACCCCATCATACATGCTAGAGCAAAATTTTGATGGAATTTCGATTAATGAATCTGGTGGAGCAACACCGCCAGATCCTAGTGGAGCTGTCGGTCCAAACCATTATATCAATGCTGTAAACTCAGTATTGAAGATATTTGATAAATCAGGAAATTTATTGGTTGGCCCAACCGCTCTAGGATCTTTCCTAGGAAATGGAACCAACGGAGGAGACCCAATTATTATGTATGATCATCTAGCCGATCGCTTTTTTGTTAGTCAGTTTGGATCAGCAAACAATTCCTTAGTTCTTGGGGTATCTGAAACTTCAGACCCAACAGGATCTTATTTTGTGTATGAATTTGTATTTGATAACTTTCCAGATTATCCCCATTATTCAGTTTGGCATGATGGATATTATCTTACGGCTAACAAATCTGGAGAAGTTGTTTATGTGTTGGAAAGAGATGTTATTTTAAATGGTGGGGAAGACCCTCAAATTGTTGGGTTTTCTCCTCCAGGTCTTGTCTTTAATCCTGGTACAGTAAAAAGTCTTGCTACATCTAATATGCTAGGTTCGGACTATCCTGAAAATTCACCAGGTTATATAACATACCTTCAGGACGACGGTTGGAACGAATCAATTACATTTGATCATTTAAAAATATGGGAAGTAAACATAGATTGGGTTTCGGCAACAAACTCAACAATATCAGATCCTATAGAAGTTCCATTAAATGCATTTGATTCTGTATTTGCTCCTTTTGGTTCTGGAGATCTGGTGCAACCAGAAACGGGTCAGAAGATAGATATGATTGGTGGTGTTATTTCTTACGCAGCTAATTACAGAATGTTTGAAAATCACAACTCTTGGGTAATCACATTTAATGTAGATGTAGATGGTAATGACACTGCTGGAATTCGCTGGGTTGAATTAAGAAATAATATGACAGATACATGGACTGTATATCAAGAGGGTACCTACGCTCCTGATGATGGAAATAGTAGATTTATGGGTTCTTCCGCTATCGATATTCAAGGAAATATTGGTCTTGGTTTTAATATAGGTAGTCCTACATTACCAGTTGGAATCTCTTATACAGGAAGATATGAAAGTGATCCTCTAGGAGAAATGACTCAAACAGAAATGGTAATAGTAGATGGTGTTGGAGTTCAAACATATTCCAATAGATTTGGAGATTATTCTCACCTAACCATGGACCCTGATGGATTTACTTTTTGGCATACAGCAGAATATTTTAAACTAACCAACGAATGGCAATCACGTATTGGGTCTTTTAGGTTGTCAGCAGGATTTGAAAATGACCTATCTGTAGCAGATATTATAAATTTAGAAAATGACATTTTTACCAATTCAGAACCCATTGAAGTAAAGATTAGGAATTTAGGTACAGAAAACCAATCGGACTTCCCAATTGAACTTTATTTAGACGGAGATTTAGTAGCAACAGAAACTTTTTCTGAAACAATTAATGTTGGTGAAGTAGCAGAATATAGATTTGACCAAACACTTGATCTATCTACTCAAGGACAGACCTACAACATAAGAGTTAAGGTTATTTTAGATACAGACCAATATTCTATTAATGATGAAAAGAATCAGGAGGTTCGTCACTTATTTAATAATGATATAGGAATAGTGAGTTTTGATTCACCAGAGAGTGGCTTCGGTCTATCAGACGAAGAGGTTTCTGTAACCATCAAAAATTATGGAGCAGATACTCAAAGTTTCTTTGAAATACAATATGCGATAGACGGTGGAGTACCAGTTTTAGAAACAGTATCAGACACAGTGAATCCAAACGAAACCCTTGTATACAATTTTTCTCAGACTGCAGATCTTTCGTCATTGGTAGTATATTCTATTGAGGCATCGGTTAATCCCGGTGGAGACCAGTTTAATAGCAACAATACGGTCACAACTGAGGTTGAAAACAAGATATGTGCTCCTACGATGGACTGTTCTTTAGGAGATGGAATTCAACTTTTTTCAATTGCAGATATTAATAATGTATCAGGATGTGAAGGATATGGAGATTTTACAAATCTAATTGCCAATCTAGTTCCTGGAAATACATACCCATTAACAATTACTACTGGTTACGGAAATCAAAATGTAACGGTATGGATAGACTTTAACAATGACAACAATTTTACAGCTGACGAAAAAATAGTTAATAATTTTGTAATTGCACCAGGTGAAAC
>MDTG01104471.1_pt1 | contig 12084 bp, 10 predicted proteins | sample 811421 | NCBI WGS metagenome assembly MDTG01 (sample SAMN05326645, study PRJNA326480) | marine metagenome | isolation source: seawater | place: Pacific Ocean: South East | collected 2011 | reverse complement strand
TCACCTTTATTTAAAATTTTACTCATTAAATATTTTTTTTTTTCGTCATAAAAATCAATTCTTACTTTCCCAGATTTTATTATTAATGTTTCGTCTGTTGTCACTATTTCTCTTTTAACTTTATTATGATGATGAGGAGCAATTTTATATCCCTTTGGTCTATTCATATAGCCAAGTTGTTGAGAAAAATCACTTGGAGTGAAAAACTCAATATTCTCTGACTTGTAGTTAGCCCTTATTATTATTGATAATAATTTTTGTTTGTTTTTGATTTTTTCTATCATTTTATAATGTAATTTATTTCATTCATTTTTTTTAACAATGATATAATATAGGATAATCTTAAGTTTTATTTTTTTCTATAGTAAAATGAAAAATTATATTTTAATTTCATATTCTAATGCGATTGTATAATATAATCAATTGAGTAATTAAATTTTAGAATAATTAATTTATTAATCTTGAAAAAGTTTAAGTAATCTTTTTCCTAAAAATTTTGATCCATATTCAGTCAGATGATCCTGATCCCACATAAACAAATTAAAGTCATCATCAAATAATTCACATAAATTTGCTTTACAATAAAATTCATATTCGTTTATAAAATTTAATTTTTTATCTAATGAAAATTTTTTTATTTCAGAGTTAAAGTGAACGTTTTTTTTATCAATATTTCTAAAAAATTCTTCTGCTAAATTTTCTTCGCTTATATTTGTCTTAACTGCAATATCATAAGCTACTTTTGAAATATTTTGAAATTTAGCATTTCCGACTAAATAAATTTTTGAATCAAAATTGTTTAGATAATCAATTAGGCTAGATATCAAAAATTTACTCTTAGTGGTCCACTGCAACAATATATATATTTTATCATATTTATTTCTTGATAAATCATTTTTAAAATTTTCAATGTATTTTCCACATTGCTTATTAATATATTTATCATTAACCAAAAATTTAAAACAATTTTCATCTAATATTAAATTGTTAAATTCATATTCTGAATTGTATATATTCTTATTTTCATTCAAAGCATCTATCCAATTTGTTGACATGGAATCACCTAGAATTAAAATCTTTGTTTTTGATTTACTTTTAGTTAAATAAAGATCTTTTATTAATGTAATTTTTTCAAATCTTTTTATATTTTGTTCTACATCTATTATTAGGTTTAAATTATTTGTTGGAATCTTTTTAAGATAATTTATTTTATAAGCGGTCTGAAAAGAGGTTGACTTGAAAAAAATTAAAATTAAAACAAATATAATTATACTTGTAAAATAAAGATAAATTGTTTTATTTGAGTCAAATTTCGATCTTCTAATTTTATTTTCAAAAAATTTATGAGAAAAAAAGGCAAAAATAAAACTAATTAAAACAATTATACAAACAGACAAAACTGGGATTTCTGAATTAAATTTAATTCTATAAAATGCAAAGAATGGCTGGTGCCAAAGATATAGGCTGTAAGAAATTGTTCCAATAAATATAATTGGTTTATAAATTAAAAAATTAAGGTATGATTTTTCCTTGGGGAAATAAACAATTATTAAAATAGTTCCTAAAGCTGGAATTAAAGTTAGAAAATTGGGAAAACCAGAGTTCCTGTCATAAAAAATTAGTGACAAAAATATTAAAAAAATTCCAAAATAACTCAAGATTTTATATGAAAATGCAAATTTTTTTAACTTGCCGGTCAAAAGATATGAGAGTGATCCTAACAGAAACTCAAAAAACCTTCCAATTGGCATAAAATAAGACGCAAATCCTGGTTGGTTAAAAAAAAATAATTTATCTTCAAAAAATGGCTTTTCAAAAGTTAAATTACCTGCAAATTGTGCAATGAACAGGCTAATTAGTAAAAAAAATGATAGAAAAATAATTATTTTATTTCTGAATTTTAAATAAATTATAAAAAAAAAGATTGGGAAAATTAAATAAAACTGCTCCTCTAGAGACAGACTCCAGGTGTGCATAAGCGGATTTTCTAAAGTTGACAGAGAGAAATAATCAGAATTTTTTGAAAGATAAAAATTAGATAACAAAATTATAGAATATAAAGCTTGATCAATTAAAATAGAAAATTGGTATGGGCTCATTAAATAATAACCAACAAAAAGTGAAAATATTTTTACAATTGTGACTGGCGGTATCAAACGTTTAATACGTTTTGCATAAAATTCATTAAAAGAAAAAGAGTTTTTTTTTATTTTTTCAAAAATTAAACCTGTTATCAAATAACCGCTCAAAACAAAAAAAATATCTACTCCAATATAACCTCCTGAGAATATCTCAATACCAGAATGAAATAATATAACTAAAATTACAGCTAAAGCCCTCAGCCCATCTAAATGTTTAATGTAATTCATAAAAAATAAATCAAATTTATTTAATTCTCTAGTTAATTAAAAAATGAATATTAATTAAAAAAGATGTATATTTATAGTTAATAAAAGACATATATACTGTCTCTTGTCAAAAAATTATAAAAATATGTTAAATTCTAATGATAATATTTAATTTAATAAAAAATTTTCTTAAATTAATCTTAATACATATGCCTGGTGGTATCGGTTTTTCTTTGAGAAGATCGTATTATAAAAAAAAAATGATGTCATTGGGTAAAAATTTTATTGTTGGCACTGGTGTAAACATTGAGGGATGTAAGTTTATTAAAATAGGAGATAATGTAAGGATTGATAACGACTGTATAATTTCAACCGATATTACAAAAATTAGTAAAAAAAATTATTATATTGAAAATTCAAAATTTACAGACGAACGTGGTACACTCATTATTGAGGATGAAGTTAGAATAAATGCAAGGTCTTCAATTTATGGTTATGGAGGAGTAAAAATAGGAAAATTGTCTGTATTATCAGAGTCGACAAAAATATTTTCATCAACCCATATTCCCAATGATATAAATAATCCTTCAGAAAAAATTTATATTAAACACTCAGATAGTTATAAAGATACACCAAGCCTTGAATCTCCAATTGTAATTTGCGAAAATTCATTTATTGGAGTCAATTGTGTTTTTTTTCCAGGTAGCTTAATTGGTAAAGATTCATTTGTAGCACCTTATTCAGTTATAAAAAATCAATTTGATGAAAATAGTTATATAGAAGGTAATCCAGCTGTAAAAATTAAGAAAAGATTTTCTTAGTTTTATTCGTATTATTTAAAATATATCCAATTTTTTTATTCTGCTCAAAATCTGAAAATTCTAATTTTATATTTAATTCTTTATTTGCCTGTAAAATTATTTTTACTACAGCAAGACTATCAAAGCTTTTAAATTCATTAATTTTACGTGATGATTTTAAATCAGTAACATCAACTTTAATGTTTTTACTTATTATTTTCTTTAACTTATCCTCTAAATTTTTCATGAAAAACTTTTTTTTTAATCTCGCTTACTACATTTGGGTTTAAAATTGTTGATAAATCATTTGTATATTTCTGTCCTGGGTTAGTGTAAATAAATCTCAATAATCTTCTCAGAATCTTCCCACTTCTTGTTTTTGGTAGTTCTTTTATCTGAAAAATATTTTTCGGTACCGCGAAATTTCCAAAATTTAAGATTATTGACTTAATTATATTATCCTTATTAATTTTTTTTTTGCTTTTAGAGACCAAAAAAACTACGAACATAGATCCTTCAAGTTTACTATCAATCGATATAGCACAGGCTTCTTTAATACCATTGTTCGAAAGTATAATAGACTCAAACTCTGATGAGCCAATTCTATGGCCTCTTATATTAATGACATCATCTATTCTTCCAGTTACATTAATATTATTTTTTTTATCAAAATAGCCAGTGTCAAAAAGTTTGAAATTATTATTTTCATCATAATAACTATCAAATATTTCTTTTGAATTTATTATAGAACTCATACAACCTGGCCAAGGATTTTTGATTTTAAATTCAGGAGTATTATTTGATTTATCTAGAAACAAACCTAATTGATTATTAAGTGCTTTACCTGAGGAGCCGTGCTTAACTTGTAGACTAGTGTTTTTATAATTAGCTGAACTAATTATCCCCCCAGTTTCAGTTTGAAAATATGTATTTATTATAGCTTTATTACTTAATTCAAAATTTTTTGCAAACCATTTTCCCACACTAAATGCTAATGGTTCTCCCATAGATCCAATTACTTTTAGATATTTTGATTTTATTTTTTTGGTGAAAATAGTTTTCATTAATCTTATAAGAGTTACAGGTAGATATAAAATTGTTACCTTACATGTTTTTAGTATAAATTTTAAAAATTGTTGATCAAGAATTAAGTACGGAACCTCTAAGATGACTGTAGAAGCCCCAAGAGACAGAGGTCCAAATAATGCATAGGAATGACCATTAATCCAACCTGCGTCAGAAGCAGTGAATATTACAGAATGTTTTGAAATTCCAAATTTCTTTATACATGTCAATTTATTATAAATTAAATAACCAGCAAGAGAGTGTGTAACACCTTTTGGGTGTCCTGTAGAACCTGAAGTAAATAAAGTAAAAAAATCATTCGATCCTTTTATAAATTTTGGTTTGAAGAATTTATTGTATTTTAATTCTAAAAAGTTCGTTGAGTTTATTCCTAGAACATTTAATTTGGTAAAACTTGATAAAATTATGTTTTCTTTTTTAAAAATCTTATCTTTTAAAATCTTTTCATAAAATTTTTTTTCTATACATCTCGAAATTAAAAAATTAGCATCCAAAAGTTTTGATCTAATTTTAACAGCATCATATGATAAGTCTTGAAAAATTACTGAGAAATGAATTCCCATTCTTGCGCAGGAAAGCATTGCAATAGAGGTCTCTAAAGATGCAGAACCATAAATAATAATTTTTGGTTTTTTGATGTTTTTCATCCTTTCTTTAAGATAAAAAGAGCAATTTGAGACCAATTTTAGGAGTTCTTTGTAAGTTAAAAACTGAAGCTTCTTATTTTTATCAAAATAATATATTGCAACTTTATCTCCTAATCCTAAGTTTATATTGATGTCCAAACAATTATAAGAGGCATTTATTAATCCATCTTCATACCAATAATGCTTCCTTGCTCTAAAAGAATAGATCTTTTTTGGTTTTCTTTTCCAAATTACTAAATTTTTTTTGTTTTCCCAATATTTAACGAACATACTGTTATTAATCTTAAAGCTTAATCATAAAATAAAAAATTAATATTTTAATATTATATTTTAAATAAATTAAATCAAATATACACTATTATTGAAATAAGAATTTAGATTTACATTAAAGTGATAAAAAATTAAAACTGTTATATAAAGATTTTCATCATGAAGAATTTTAACTCTGGAATAATATTTTGGATTACTGGTTTATCAGGCTCTGGAAAATCAACAATTGGTGAACATTTAAAAGCTAAGTTAGAAAAAGAATATGGAAAAACAGTTATTATTCACGGGGACGATATAAGAAAAATCTTTAAATTTAAATCATATACAAAAAATAAAAGATTAGAACTTGGAAAATCATACTCAGATCTTTGTAAATTAATAGCCAAACAAAAGGTGAATATTATATTTTCAACTGTAGGTCTTTTTAAAGAATTGTTTTTATACAATCGCAAAAACTTACAAAACTATATTGAGATATATATAAAAACAGATATTCAGAAATTAAAAAAAAAAAAATCAAAATCATTTTATAAAGTAAAAACTAGTAATGTGTGGGGTTTAGATTTAAAACCGTATTATCCAAAAAAACCGGATATAATAATTGAAAATAATTTTGACAAAACAACAGCAAAATTGGCTCAAACTTTATTTAAAAAAATAAAAAATTTAAAAAAAAAGGTTTGATATAATTTTTATTTATTTAGACTAAAGCTTTGTTTAAGTTAGACAAAATGAAAAAATAATATAAATAAATAGATCGGTATATGAAAAAAAATAAACTTGTTTATGTGGGACTTTCTGCAGATATTTTGCATGAAGGACATATAAATATAATTAGAACAGCAAATAAATTTGGAGATGTTGTTGTTGGATTGCTGACTGATCAAGCTATTGCTAGTTACAAAAATATACCTCAATTGTCTTATAAACAAAGAGAAATAATTTTAAAAAATATAAAGTTTATTAAAAAAGTTATTCCTCAAAAAACATTAGATTATACTTACAATTTAGATTTAATTAGACCTGACTATGTAGTGCATGGTGATGATTGGAAAGATGGTATACAAAAACCAATCAGATTAAAAGTTATTAAAACATTGAAAAAGTGGGGTGGAAAATTAATTGAACCAAAATACACTAAGAATATTTCATCAACGATAATTAAGAAAAAAATATCAGAAACTATTAATCCAGAAAGTAGGGTCTCTAGATTAAAAAGATTATTTAACTCAAAGGATATTGTTAGAATTTTAGAATCTCATAATGCTCTAACAGGTTTAATAATAGATAAAATTGGTGTTATGAAAAATAAGAAAAGTATTGAGTTTGATGGTATGTGGTCATCAAGTTTAACTGATTCTGCAACAAAAGGTCTCCCTGATAATTCTTCACTGTCTTTTTCAGCTCGTATTTCGTCAATAAACGATATGATGGATGTGACTACAAAACCATTAGTTTTTGATGCTGATAATGGTGGTCAGATAGAACACTTGCCATTTTTGGTTAGATCTTTGGAGAGAACTGGAGCATCTGCAATAATTATGGAAGATAAAGTTGGTCTTAAAAAGAATTCTCTATTTAAAAACCAAACAGACACCAAGCAAGATAATCCAAAAATATTTGCAAAAAAAATTATGAAAATTTGTAAGTCAAGGCAATCAAAAGACTTTATGATTATTGCAAGAATTGAGAGTTTTATATTAGGTAAAGGTTTGAATGATGCATTAAAAAGAGCAGAGATTTACTCAAAAGCAGGTGCTGACGCTATTTTAATTCACAGCAAAGAGAAAACACCATTTGAAGTATTTTCTTTTGCCAAGGAATTTAAAAAGAGTAAAAACTTTATACCATTGGTGTCTGTGCCCTCTACTTATTCAAAGGTTTATGAACGAGACCTAATTAATAATGGTTTTAAATTAGTTATTTATGCAAATCAATTACTTAGAGCTGCTTATCCAGCAATGCAAAATACAGCTAGGACAATATTAAAAAATACCAGGGCATTTGAAGCAGACAAAAAAATTATCTCAATAAAAGAAATTATCAATTTAATAAAAAATGATTAAAGTTAACTCTTTAATTAATTTGCTAAAAAAAAATAATAGTGACTTTTTTAGTGGCGTTCCTGACAGTGTGCTCAAGGAGCTCTCAGTTTCATTGCAGTACAAAGATAAAAAAAATCATATAATTGCTACAAATGAAGGATCTGCTGTATCATTAGGTATTGGACATTATCTTTCTACAAAAAAAGTACCTTGTATTTATATGCAAAACTCAGGTCTATCGAATGCTTTAAATCCGTTAATCTCAATTGCCCATAAAAGAGTTTATTCAATACCACTTATTTTAATCATAGGATGGAGAGGATCCCCAAGAATTAAAGATGAGCCACAACATAATGTTAAGGGTGAGATCACAGAAAATATTTTAAAGCTCTTAAACATTAAATACACAATCCTTAGATCTAATAAAGATTTAAATAAATTTGATGAACAAATTAAAATGGCAAAAAAGAAAAGCTCTATTGTTGCATGTTTAATAGAACAGGGAACATTAACAAATATTAAAAAAGAGGATAAAAAAAAAGATTTTTATAATTTAAATAAAGAGGTTTTTTTAAAAACTTTATTACTAACATTAAAAAAAAATGTTAAAATTATCTCAAGTACTGGTTTTAATTCTAGGGAGCTGATGTATCTAAGAAATAAGTTTAAAATAATAAATGGTGAAGATTTTTATATGGTTGGTGGAATGGGTCATACAACCTCAGTTGCACTCGGTTACTCCTTATCAAGTAAAAATGATGTTATATGTATAGATGGAGATGGCTCTCTATTAATGCACCTGGGATCAATTAAAACAGCAGGAACTTTTGCTAATAAAAATTTTAAATATATTTTACTAAATAATAATTCTCACAACTCTGTTGGAAATCAAAGCACATATGCAAATAATATAAATTTTGAAAAATTTTCAAAAAGTTTAGGTTTTAAAAAATTTTATACAATAAAAAATGAATTTAATTTAAAAAAAAAAATTAAAACTTTTTTATCAGAAAAAAAATTAAGTTTCTTAGAAATCAAAATCTCTAACAGTAAAATTAAAAAGTTACCTAGACCTTCTGATCTGATTAAAATCAAAAAAATATTTATGAAATAGATGATTAATACAACTGAAGATATTAAAAAATTTATTGATGATAAAGTTTATAAAAAAATTTTTGTTCTTTGTGGTAAAAAATCTTTTGTAACATCTGGAGCTGAGATTTTTTTTAAAAAAATGTTTAAAACTAAAGAAACCAAATTATTTTACAAAGTTTCAGAAATACCAACCCTGGAAGAGTTAATTAAAATTATTAGAGATATTAAAACTTTTAAACCTGATCTAATATTAGCTGTAGGGGGTGGAGCCGTAATTGATTATGCAAAGATTGCTAATGTTGTCGATGTTAGAGATGACCTTGCAAATTTAATTATTAATTATGCCTATCCATTTAAAAAAAAATATACAAAGCTCGCTGTTATACCTACAACGGCAGGATCTGGTGCTGAAGTTACCTCAAATGCTGTTATTTATGTGAATGGAATTAAATATTCTTTTGAAAGTGAACTCTTGATACCAGATAATTTTTTCTTAATTCCTGAGTTTTTAATATCAGCTCCAAATAAAATAAAAGCCTCTGCTGGTTTTGATGCGATTGCTCAAGCTTTAGAATCCTTAGTTTCCAAAAAATCTAACAATCAAAGTGTAGAGTATGCTACAAAATCATTGAGATTATCAGTTAACAATTATATTTCATTTTTGCACTATCCTAATTTAAAAAATGCTACCGAAATGATTATAGCTTCAAACTTGGCTGGAAAAGCAATTAGTATATCCAAAACCACCGCACCTCATGCAACATCTTACCCTTTCACCTCCTTATTTAACATAAGTCATGGTCACGCTGTGAGTTTATTTTTTGAAAGCTTCTTTAGATTTAATTTTGATAACTTAATAAGATCAGAAACTTCTTTTAATTTAAAGAAAAGATTCGAGCTGATTTTTAATTTACTTAACGTAAAAAATATAAGTGATTTTAATTCCAAAATAACATTAATGAAAAGAAAAGCAAAACTAGAGGATAATTTAAATATTCTTAAAATAAATATTAATCAAGACGCAGAAAAGATAATAAAAGGAATAAACTTGTTAAGACTTGGGAATAACCCTATTAAAATTTCTGAAAGTGACATTTATAAAATAATAACAAAAAAATAATTCATACTTCATTTAAAAGTTTTTTAAATACTTAAAGTCTTGCACTAGTTAAATTAAGATCTTATTAATATTTTTTTTAATATTTTTATCAACCCTGTTTTATTTAATAATTTTAATATTGATTTAATTAGATATCTTTTTAAGCTCACATAAAGAATAAATTTATTTAATCCCTCATCATAGGAGGCAATATTCAAAAACATATAACCATGCAAACCAGGTTTAAAAGCTATTTTAGCAGAACCTGGTGTCAAATAAACACAATTATCTTTTCCAATAAAAGAGAGAGCCATATCTTCTTTATCATGGTTAGAAAAGATAAACTCTTTATTTTGAATTACTTTCTCCCAATAGTGTGAACTAGCTAATCTAGCACCAATTAGCCCATAAGAGATTTTTGCTACAAACGAATTATCATTAAATATAATTTTACCCTCTTTAAGGATCATTTCCTGAATATTTATTTTATTTTTTTGAAGAAAAGTTTTTTTAATATTTTGTTCAAATAAATCATACATCCCCCGAGCATGTTTTGGATAATTTAAATGATTGATATGATGGACGGGTGAAATAATCCAGTTAATATTTGAATTTAATATCGTATTACATTTAGAAAACCATTTTTTTTCTAAGATTAAATCAGTTTCATGCATATATAAAAGCGCATTCCTATCTCTGTGTGAGATATACCAATCAACACCTTTCATATAATTTATCCCATAACCTCTATTTTTATCTGTTTTGTGAAGATTTATATCTAAATTAAATTTATTCTTTAATTCAATGCAGTAATTATTAATTATTGTTAGCTCTTTTTTATCTGATCCATCGTCAAAAACTGCAATTTGAGCATTTTTAATTGTATTAGAATAAATTAACGACTCTACAAGGGTTAACATTGATTTTTTAAAAATATTAGCTCTGTTATATGAGAGTGCAGCAATAAATATTCTATTAACTTTATAAATAATTTTGTTATTCATAAATTGTGGTCTTAAGTTAACTAAAATTTATCCCCTCAATTTTAGGGAAAATTAATATGCTCAAGATCTTTGTCAATTTTTATTTGATTCAATTTATCTAAACTTGTGTTAGCTAAATTTTTAACAGTTTTGTTATTTTTCATGAACAGACAAGCAGAACAATGTTTTCTGGGATCAAAAAATTTTTTCCATTTTTCCTTAAAAAGTAACTCTACTTTATCATTTGTGACGGTTCCCCAAACATTACCATCGAATCCTCTTTTTGATTGTTGTTTTGTATTTTCTTCAGCCAAAACTGTAACCGAATCACAAGGATAACAAAAAGATTTTCCATTGGTTTCGTGACCAGTAGTATCCCAAAATAGATTATACGTTTGTAAAAAACATTTTCCATCATTCCACAATTCCTCTGCCTCCTCTTGAGTTCCATGAAATTTAAGTTGATGAAAAATTTTACCTTTATTATTCCCATCTTTGTCAATTAAAGATAAATTATACAGTTTTTCTGCAAGCACATTGTGTGATTTTAACTGTTCTGACCTCGTTAAGTTGCAGTCAGTGAGCATTCTTATATAATCTAATTTCCATTCATCAATTGAAGATGACAATCTCTTTAAGATATCCTCGTTAGTCCAAGGGCCATAGACATAAGATAATCCAAAAAATGTATTTTTATTATGAATGATATTTTGTGGAATACGTTGAAGATTAAACTTTTTATCTACATAATGAGGTGATGCATCTTCAGGAGTTATTGACAGCCTAATCCATTTAAACTTATCATAAATTTTATCATCTATATTCTTTGGAAATCCATTAGTTATTAAACCAATATCAATGTCTAAATTAGATAACCATTCAACTAATTTCTCAAAATGAGGCCACAAATTAGGCTGTCCACCTCCAGATAAAATTAACCCTCTTAATCTTATATCTGATCCTGTTAATTCTTTATATTTTTCATTATATTTAGAAAAATGTTTTTTATTATATTCGGCTTGATCAAAATATAATTTTTCAATGAATTCTTTTGTTTCCTCAAACGATGTGGAGTCTTTTTTGTTTCTATTAATTGTGGAACAGAATTGACATCTTGAAGAACATACTTGATGCAAAGTTAAGGTTGCTCTTATAATGCTACCAAAACCTGTCTCATTAAGTTTATAAAAAATTGGCCAGTGTGAACTTAGTTTTGCTCCAGTGCTTGTAAAACTTTTTTCATTTTTTCCACTTATATGTCTAATTTTTTCTGGACTAATTTTTTCATCTACAAAATCTGAATATTTATCATTTTCATCAAATTTTAATATAAAGCCTTCAGTAATTCCTTTTTTCTGAATTGATTTGACTAAAATATCTTTAATATCCTCTTTTATTTCCGCATTTACTTCTGTCCCATCAGGAAATCTTTTTGTGAATGTTCTATATACTGCAAAATGTTTAGCTTTGTTAAGAGATCTAATTCTTATGAAATGACCTACTTTATCTGACAAAGCTTGGATCTCGTATGTTTGATTAATGCTCATTTTATTTTTTCGATACTAACTTAAAAAAACCATTTCCCTTTGGGTGAACAGGATACCATTTATCCTTTATTCCTTCAACACGATAGCTAAATGATTTTATCTTAAATTTATTTTCAATAAATAGCTTTTTCCACCAATTTTCATCTTCAGCAATAATATGTGTT
>MDTG01113570.1_pt1 | contig 12085 bp, 15 predicted proteins | sample 811421 | NCBI WGS metagenome assembly MDTG01 (sample SAMN05326645, study PRJNA326480) | marine metagenome | isolation source: seawater | place: Pacific Ocean: South East | collected 2011 | reverse complement strand
TGATCTTTAGTTTTTAATCTAATTTTTTTCATTTAACTTTAAAATTTTTTGGACTATCTCTTTTTTATCCATATTGTCACAATTTACCTTAAAATTAGCTTGAGCGTATATTTTTTTCCGCACTACTAAAATTCTTTTCACATCATTTTCTAAATCAGTACTTACCAATAATGGCCTTCTATTATTTCTTTTATATCTCTTTAAAAGTTGCCCAATTTTAAGATTTAACCAAAAACTAACACAATTTTTTTGCACTTCTCTTCTTATTTCGCTATTCATAAAAGCTCCACCACCTAGCGCAATAACAGATTTTTTTATTTTTAATACTTTTAAAGTGATTCCTGTTTCTATTTTTCTAAAATAATCTTCGCCATTAGTTTCAAATATTCTCTTTATCGATTTTTTTTCTTGTTTTTCAATTAATTTATCAACATCAATAAACTTAGTATTTAGTTTTTTTGCTAATAACCTACCTATCGTAGACTTTCCCACACCCATCATTCCAGTTAAAATAAGGCTTTTTTTCAAAAATATTCCTAATTAAAAATTTGATTTATCACAAATTTGTCTTATTTTTCGAGTTTAAATATATTTTTTAACTATGCAACTTAAATTCAATCGTGAAAAAAGTCTCCGACAATCTATAGCCCAAAGGTTGTTAAAGCTAACAGCTGTTGTAATATTATTTATATTAGCAGTATTTCTTTTAGATAAGATCAACTTTTCAAAACCAAATAAGTCTTTTAATACCGATATCACAAATGAAATTATCAGACTTAAATAAAATTTTTATTTATTTAATAATTTTATCAAGTTTTAGTTTTTCAAAAGCAGAGGAAGAGGTAGACATATGGAAAAAAGATGCTTTAAAGGATAAAAAAGAAACTGTTCAACAACAAGAAAAAATAGAGTCACCATTAATTAATAAAAATACAATTACAACTAATAGCATTATACAAGAACAAACAAAACAGGTAGAAAAAGAGTCCTCTCTTTACGGAATTTGGGACCCAGATACTTATAATTTTGAATTATCTATGTGGTCTAATACTGATGGAAAAAATATACAAAAAACAATAGCACGTATAAACAAATTAAATTTATCGGAAACCGCAGAGAATATATTTTTAAATACTATTTTTTCATATGCATATGCTCCTAAAAATATAAGTGATAAAGATTTTTTAGATATAAAAATTAATTGGTTAATACGAAATAAAAAAGATAATTTGATTGAAGAATTCTTAAAAAAAAATAATGATTTTCCAAATAAAAATAAGATCATTCAGTATTTAGTGGATAGAAATATATCTGAGGCAAATATTAAAATTGGTTGCGAAAAAGTAAATTTTATAGGCAAAGATATAAAAGATCCTTATTTAGAAAAATTCAAAATATATTGTTTAATTTTTAATAACAAAAAAAGCCAAGCCCAATTATTGCATGATATTTTAAAAGAACAAAAACAGTCAGATAAGTTTTTTGATAATGCAATTAATTATTTACTTGGATTAGCTGAAAATAAAAATAAAAAAATTAAGGACGATAATTTATTAAATTTTTATTTATCAAGTGTTACGTTTCCAAATTTTAAATATGAGCCTAGTAATAAAACAAATAAGAGTATTTGGGAATATATGAATGCTGCAAATTTAATTGCTATAGATGACATTAACGATAAAAATAAAATTAAAAATTTAGAAGATGCTGCCAATAATAATCAGATCGATAAGACTCAAATATTTAAAATTTATAAACAAATTCCTTTTGATCTCAATACTTTAATAAATGCTCAAAATTTATATCAATCACTAGATGGCATAGAAAGCAGGGCTTTAATTTATCAAAAATATTTATTGTCTGACAACTTGCAGACACAACTTGATCTACTCTTTTTGCTAAAAGATCTTTTTAAAAAAGAAAATATGTCAAACATTTATTCTAAGTTTTTAAGTAATGAGCTTAAAAAATTTAATGAAAAAGAAATACCTAAGGAATATACAAACGTAGTAGAGCGTAATATCATTTCAAATGAAACTCTAAAGCAGCGTAAAATTAAATTTGATGACAAAGTTTTGCATAGATCTAAGCTGATAAGATATTTTTATGAAAAAGATTATCCATTAAAAAAAACTCAAAAAGAATTAGAAGGCATCCATAAGAAAATTAAAAGAAACAGAAATTATTTTTATTCAGCTAAAGATATTGCGGTATTAGAGTCTCTTGAGAATGATGGCCTTAAAATTCCAAAAGAAATTGACCATAAAAAATTATCTGAGAATTACAATATTCCTGACAACTTAATTGATTTAGTTGAAAATGATCAAAAGGGTTTTTTAGCTCTTAAGATTGTTGAAATTATTGGTGAAGATGAGGTGAATAACCTTGATCCAGAAACTATATATTTTATAACAAATTTGTTAAACAAATTGGATTTAAAACAGATCAGGAATGAAATTTTAGGCTCTGCGCTACCTTTAAGAATATAATTGTTGTAAAATCTTGAATGTCAAAAATAAATATTTTAACTATTCCAAATCCAATTTTAAGAAAAGTTTCTAAACCAGTTCCAAAAGTTGACAAAGAAATAAAAAAATTAATGGACAACATGCTTGAAACTATGTATGACGCTCCAGGAATTGGCCTTGCTGCAGTTCAAATTGGTGTCTTAAAAAGAGTTATAGTAATTGATTTATCAAAAGAGAGTGAAAAAAAAAATCCATTATTCTTTGTGAATCCAAAAATAATTCAAAAATCTAAAGAATTAGTTTCTTACGAAGAAGGATGTTTATCCATTCCAAATCAGTTTGCAGAAGTTAAAAGACCAAATTCTTGTACAATTAATTATTTAGATTATGAGGGTAAAACACAGGAAATAAAAACTGATGGATTACTGGCAACCTGTATACAGCATGAAATTGATCATTTAAATGGCATTTTATTTATAGATTACTTGTCTAAACTAAAAAAAGATTTAATTTTAAAAAAAGTAAAAAAACAAAAAAAAGAACTAGATAGGATAGTAGTTTAGTTTCAGTAAACAAATGTCTTTAAAAATAATTTTCATGGGAACACCAGAATTCTCAATTCCATCACTAAAACTCTTAAAAGAATCTAATCACGAAGTTATTTGTGTTTATACACAATCACCAAAAAAAAAATCTAGGGGGCAAAAAATATTAAAAACACCAATACACACTTTTTCAGAGGAAAATAATATCAAAGTAAGAACGAACAACTTAAATGAAAAAAACGAGTTTCTACAGTTTAAAAAATTCAATCCAGATCTAGTCATTGTTGTAGCTTACGGTCAAATGATACCTGACCAATATCTAAAAATACCAAATTTACTATTTTTAAATGTTCATGCATCTTTATTACCTAAGTGGCGTGGGGCAGCACCAATAGAAAGAGCAATAATCAATATGGATAAAGAGACAGGTGTCTCTATAATGAAAATTGAGAAGAAGTTAGATGCTGGCCCGTATATTAGTCAAGCAAAAGTTAAAATTAACGAGGAAACAACTTCTGGAAGTCTAAGAGAGGAGTTGTCGAAAATTGGTGCTAAGACTTTGTTAGAGGTAATTGAATTAATTATGTCTGGCAAAGATAAATATACTAAACAAGATGATAGCAAAGCAACGCATGCCAAAAAAATTGATAAATCAGAAACTAAAATAAATTGGAATGAGAATGCTAAAGATATTGTAGCTAAAATTAATGCTTTTAGTCCAAATCCCGGGGCTTGGTTTAAAATGAACAATCAAAGAATAAAAGTAATCAAAGCAATCGAAGTAAGTTTATCAGGCAAAGCAGGAACAATATTAAATAAATCTTTAGTAATAGCTGCTAAAAAAAATTCAGTTAAAATTTTAAAATTACAAAAGGAAGGAAAAAAAATAATGAATTTAAATGATTTTATAGTCGGCAATAGTGTAAAGATTGGAACAGAATTAAATTGAAAAGTAATACTCAAAATTATCAAATAATTATTGAGTATGACGGGTCTAAGTATGTTGGGTGGCAATTTCAAAAAAACGGAAAGTCCATTCAAGGAGAAATACAAAAAGTTCTCTTTAAAATTTTTAAAACAAAACTCAAAGGAAAAGTTACGGGATCAGGACGAACTGATGCAGGTGTTCACTCCTTAGGCCAGTCTGCAAATTTTTTTCTAACTGGCAATAATTTTGTTGAAAAAAAAAAATTAATCAATCGAATTAATTATTTGTTAAAAAAAAAGGATATTTCAGTTTTATCTTTAAAAAATAGAAAAAACAGTTTCGACGCCAGAAGAAGCGCAAAAGAAAGAATTTATTTATATAAAATTGTAAATAGATCTAGCCCCTCACCATTAGACAAAAATAGGGCTTGGCATGTAAAAAAAAAATTAAATATTTCTCTTATGAGAAAAGGTGCAAAAATACTAACTGGGACTCATGATTTTACGACATACAGAGCGTCTTCATGCACAGCCAGCTCTCCGGTAAAAACGATAAAAAAAATTTTAATAAAAAATAAAAGTAATGGAAAAATTCACTTAAAATTTTATTCTCAATCTTTTTTACAAAAACAGGTTAGATCGATGGTTGGATGTCTAAAATTTTTAGGAGAGAGCAAATGGAGTATTAAGAAATTTAAAAATATTCATAAATCAAAAAAAAGATCTTTGTGTGCACCACCAGCTCCAGCTCATGGTCTTTATCTTGAAAAAGTTAAATATTAGTTAACTTAATTCTTTTTCTTTTTTTTATTCTCCATCTAGATTCTGAACGTACTATATAACCTACGCATTTTTTTGTTCCACAACGACATGGATAATTTTTATAATCACAATCATAACTAAATCCATAGTCATAAGTTAATTCTTCATTTTTCTTAATATCTTTAATTGAATAGATCCATAATTTTAAACCGACCCCATCAACTTCACAATTTGGATCACATGAGTGATTTATTAATCTTGCAGTGTTGTATTTAAAGTCTCCGTCTAAATCATATTTTTTATTTAAATTAAATAAATATATAGCTTTATCATTATCAAATTTCGGATTTTTCTCTGTTTCTTTAACCGAAATAATTTTTCCCTTGTATTCAATAATCTTAGTTCCAACTCTGATATCAGTTGAAGCATATAATCCTCGATTATCAATATTTGATTTTTTTATTCTATATAATTTTTTCATTTTAAAATTTAATTAAAGCCTTAATATGTTCTTCTGTACTTTCCGCTAATGCATTTAAATCATATCCTCCCTCTAAAATTGAAACTATATTTCCTTTACAATAATCTTTAGAGGAAATCAGAGTTCTTTTAGTAATTTCAAAATAGTCTTTAGATTTTAAATTAATATTTGATAGAGGGTCATCTTTATGAGCATCAAATCCTGCTGAGAAAAGTATAAATTCAGGTTTAAAATTATTTAATTTTTTTAATACATGTTCATAAGCATCAAAAAATTCTTCAGAATTAGTTCCAGCTGGAAGCGGAATATTAAGAATATTATTATTAGCACCTTTTTCATTGCTTGCACCAGTTCCGGGAAAGTGAGGATATTGATGTGTTGAAATATAAAGAACATTTTTATTAGAATAAAAAATATTTTGAGTCCCATTTCCATGATGAACATCAAAATCAATTATAGCTACTCTTTTAGCTTTGTATTTTTCCAATAGGTAGTTTGCACCTACCGCAACGTTATTAAAAATACAAAATCCCATTGCCTTATCATATTCAGCATGATGGCCAGGGGGTCTTACAGCGCAAAAAGCATTTTTTAATTTATTACTTTTAACAAGGTCGATCGCCGAAATTATCGATGAAACTGCATCATAAGAAGCTTTTTTACTTCCAGGAGAGATTATTGTATCTCCATCTAAAAACAATTGCCCTCTTTTCGGAAAAGCCCTTTTAACTTCATCTACATAAGTCTTATTATGAGTTTTATTTAAATAAGTATCATCAAATTTTTGAGGCTCACTCCAAACTAGATTAGAAATATCTCTTTTTTTTAATCTTTCTAAAATTGATTGTATTCTGTATTTATTTTCTGGATGACCCTCTCCAGTATCGTGGTCTAATGAACTTTTTGTATAGATAAAACCAGTTTTCACTTAAAATACTCTTGTAAAAAACGATAATATATCTTTTTAAGATTTTTTAAATCTCTTAAAGAAACACATTCATCTACTTTATGCATAGTTTTATTTACTAGTCCAAATTCAAGACATGGCGCTATTTTTTTTATAAATCTAGCGTCAGAGGTACCCCCTGTTGTTGAGAATACAGGATTTACTTTTGTTATATCTCTTATAATTTTTTTGGCTAAAAATATATTTTTACCTGGCTTAGTCAAAAATGCATCGCCACTTTCTAAAAATTTTATTTTAAAAGTACATTTATTTTTTTTTGATATTTTTTTTACAATTTCATTAATTTTTTTCTTTAATTTAGAAGCATTTTGAAGATTGTTATACCTAACATTAAATTGAGTTTTTGCTGATGCAGGAATTACATTATGAGCTCTATTACCGACATGTATGTTTGTAAATTCTAAATTTGAAGGTTGAAAATTTTTATTCCCTCTGTCTAATTTTTTATTTTTTAGCTCAGAACATATTTTTACAAGGGCATTTATTGGATTGTTAGACAAATGTGGGTAAGCTATATGTCCCTGCACACCAAAAATCTCTAATTCAGCTGTAAGACTACCACGTCTTCCAATTTTAATCATCTCACCTAGTTTTTTCGGGTTTGTGGGCTCTCCAACTATACAAAAATTTATTTTCTCTCTCTTTTTTTTTAAATAATCAACCACCTTCTTTGTTCCGTTGGTAGCATATCCTTCTTCATCTCCAGTTATAAGTAAGCTTATTGATCCATTCAGATTTTTTTTATTTTTTAAAAATAAACTAGCAGCTGAAATGAAACAAGCAATTGAGCTTTTCATATCATTAGCACCTCGGCCTATAAGATATCCTTTCTTAACCTTTGGTTTAAAAGGATTAACCGTCCAATCAGTAATGTTACCTGGAGGCACAACATCTGTATGACCAGCGTAACATAAATTTGGTTGACCAATACCAAATTTTGCATATAGATTTTTTATTGGTCTCCCTTTCCCTTTTTTAAATTCTAAAATTTTGCATTTAAAACCAAAAGACTTTAATTTCTTTGCTAAAAATTTTATTGCTCCAGCGTCCTCAGGAGTAACACTAGGAAATTTAATCAAATCTTTTGATAAAGCTAATTCGTCAATAGTTTGCATTTATTCTCTTAATAAGTCATTTATTGATGTTTTGCTTCTTGTTTTTTCATCAACTTTTTTAACAATAACAGCGCAATATAAGCTTGGTCCATCTGGATTTTTTTTATTTGGAAGACTACCGGGCACAACAACAGAATAAGCAGGCACTTTACCATAAGTAATTTCACCAGTTGATCTGTCTATAATTTTAGTTGATGCACCAATATAAACACCCATAGAAATCACAGCTCCTTGTTCTACCAAAACACCTTCGGCTATTTCAGATCGTGCTCCAATAAAACAATTATCTTCTATAATAACTGGTCCCGCTTGTAATGGTTCTAATACCCCGCCAATTCCAGCACCTCCGGAAACATGACAATTTTTTCCAATTTGAGCACAAGATCCTACTGAGGCCCAAGTATCAATCATTGTTCCTTCATCTACATAAGCTCCTAGATTTACAAAACATGGCATAAGGACAACATTTTTTGCGATGTAAGAGCCCTTTCTTACAACTCCATTAGGAACGTGTCTATAACCAGCTTTTTTCCAATCACTTTCATTCCAAGTTACTGATTTGCCTGGAACTTTATCGTACCATGTAGTGTAAGGACCTTTTGACATCGTCATTTTACTAGTTCTAAAACTAAGTAAAATTGCTTTTTTTACCCACTGATTAACTGACCAAGAACCATTCGATTTTTCTGCGACTCTCAAATCTCCTTTATCAGTTAACTCTATCGTATTGTTAATTGCATCTAGAATTTTCTTATCAGATTTTTCATTTATACTCTCTTTATTTTCGAAAGCATCGTTTATTATTTTTTCAATTTCATTTATTTTCATTTATCTCCTTTAAAAAATTTGAAAGTTTTTTAGTCCTATAATTAATGAAATCAGAGTCCGAAAACTCTGCAGCCCAGGGCTCCTCATTCTCTATCCAAACTGTTTTCATACCTAATTCGTAAGCGGGTTTTAAATTTCGCGCAATATCTTCTATAAATATACTATATTGTGGCTCAATTTTGTATTTTTCAATAATTTTTTTATAAGTTATTAAAGACGGCTTGGGTATAAAATCTGCACTTACTATGTCAAAAATATCGTCAAAATGTCTCTCGATACCTAACCTTTTTGTTACATTTATTGCGTGAGCCCGTGAGCCATTAGTGAAAATTATTTTTTTACCTTTAATTTTTTCTATTTCTTCATCAAGTCGTTTATCTTTTTTTAAAAAACTTAGATCAATATCGTGAACAAATTCCAAAAACTCGTTTGCATCAATTTTGTGATTTTTAATCATACCATTGAGAGTTGTGTTATATTCAACAAAATAATTTTTTTGAATTTTCCTAGCCTCTTCTTTGCTGATTTTCAGTTTTGAAGAAATAAATTCAGACATTTTTTTATCTACTTGATCAAAAACTTTAGTTGCACCTGAATAAAGAGTATTATCAAGGTCAAAAAGCCAAAACTTTATATTCTGAAGTTCCCTCATTTTCGTATTAACGTTCCAGATCCTTTATCAGAAAATATTTCATCAAGTATTGAATGGCGCTTTCTACCGTCCAAAATAACAACGCCTCTTACACCATTTTCTACAGCGTCTATGCAATTTTTAATTTTTGGTATCATGCCGCCCTGAACAATTTTCAATTTTACTAAATTTTCAATATCAAAAGGTTTTATCTCAGAAATTAAGTTTTTTCTATCATCGTAAACACCCTCAACATTTGTCATAAGAAGAAGTCGTCTAGATTTAAGACTTTTTGCAATTGCGTTAGCAGCTGTGTCTCCATTAATATTGTAAGTTAATTCGCCATCATCAAGACCTAAAGGAGCCACTACCGGAATTTGATTTTTATCGATTAAGTCTTTTAAAAAATCTGTATTTATTTTTTCGGGTATACCCACAAAACCCAATTCTGCTCTATCCGGAGAAACATTTATAATATTATTTTTTTTTGTGTTAATTGGAACTGCCAAGGAACCTTTCTTATTTAACGATTCGACTATATCATTATTAAAATCAATCAGAACTTTCTCAACTATTTCTATTACGTCTTTGTCAGTTACTCTTAAACCATTTACAAATTTTGTTTTAATATTCTTTCTTTTTAATTCTCTTTCTATTCTTGGACCGCCACCATGAACTACTATAATTGAAAGACCTAATTTATTTAAAAGACTTAAATCATTAATAAAATTATCAAATATATTTCTGTCTATTAAGACATTACCTCCATACTTTATAACTATTAACTCATTCTTATATTTTTCTAAATATTTGGGAACATTATTGATATCTGGAGCCTTGCTAGGCCAAATTTTCTTTAGAGCAACTAAATTTTTTTCCGTAGACATCTAGTTGGTTTTTACTTTTGTATTTCTCATAATCACCCATTGTTGTGCGATAGTTAAAATGTTGTTTACAGTCCAATACACAACTAAACCAGAAGGGAAGGGTGCTAGTATAATGGTTAAAAACAAAGGAAAAAATGCAAAAATTTTAGCTTGAATTGGATCTGCAGGCGCAGGATTTAATTTCTGTTGTAAGTACATTGTTAAACCCATTAAAATTGGCCAAATTCCTATTATTAAAAACCCTGGCGGATCCCATGGAATTATACCAAAAAGATTAAAAATTGTAGTTGGATCTTTAGCCGATAAGTCTTGAATCCATCCAAAGAAAGGCTGGTGACGCATCTCTAAAGAGATAAAAAGCATTTTGTAAATAGCAAAGAAAAAAGGTATTTGAATTAAAATAGGCAAACACCCTGAAGCAGGATTAATCTTTTCTTTTCTATATAAAGCCATCATTTCCTGCTGTAGTTTGACCTTGTCTTCTTTATGGAGCTCTTTAAGTCTTACCATTTCAGGCTGAACAGCCTTCATTTTTGCCATTGATCTAAAGGAATAATTTGCCAATGGAAAAAATATTATTCTTATAGCTAGTGTAATTAAGACTATCGCTATTCCAAAGTTACCTGAAAATTTAAATAAGTAATCTATTACAAAAAATAAGGGTTTAGTAAAAAAATAAAACCAGCCCCAATCAATTGTCAAATCAAACTTTTCAATACTTTCACTTTCAGCGTATCCATCTACCGTTTCAACTTCTTTTGCAGCAACAAACAGTCTTACCTCATTTTCAGAGGCACTTTTAGGGTTTATAGTAACTGGAGAATTAAGTATATAATTCGCTCTATAATTATCCTTAAATAAAAAACTTGATTTAAAATTTTGATTTTTTGGAGGAACAACTGCAGTCACCCAATATTTGTCAGTAATTCCTAACCAACCATTATCTGCGTTTCTTATAATTTTCTTCTCTTTTATATCATCGTAATCATCCTCTTTTAACTCACCATCAAAAACTCCTATAAATCCCTCGTGAAGTATATAGAAACCCATTACATCATCTGGTTTTTTGTTTCTTGTTATTTGTGCGTAAGGGTAAAGATTAACCTCATTAGAGGTATTATTTGTAACCTTTTGATTTATCTTAAATAAATATTTTTCGTCAAGGCTTATAGTTTTAGAAAAAGTTAAGCCATTACCATTATTCCATTCAAGAGTGACATCATCTTTATTGCTTAAAACTCTATTACCTTTCACTTTCCACAAGGTTTCTATTCCCGGAACTGCTATTTTATTACCAACACTTGTCCAGCCCGACTCAATATAATATCCATCTTCAGTTTCTTTAGGATTTAAAAAAATAACATTTTCTTCAGATTTAAGATCTTTTTTATAATTTTTGAATGACAAATCATCAAAGATTGCTCCTTGAAGAGAGATAGTACCTGTTACTTTTTCATTATCAATTATAATTCTATCTACTTTTGTTAAAGCATCTTTTCTTGATATTTTTGTTTCCACTTTTTCGGGTACGATAGTTGGCGCTATATCAGTTTGAACTTTTTTTTCAGTTTGCCCTGTATTAATACTTTGATTCTCTTTTACCTGTCTAGGAGTTTCAAAAAATGCACCCCAGAAAAGAAGAACCGCCATTGATAAGGCTATTGCAACAAAGACATTTTTATTATCCATTATTTTTACTTCCTTTTTTTGGAACAATATCTAGTCCTGAACTTCCACCTAATGTTTTGATTGGGTGACATTTTAAAATTCTTTTAAAGCCATAAAGGGAACCTTTAAAAAAACCATGTTCCTTAAGACATTCAATAAAATAATCAGAACATGATGGAATAAATCTGCACCTATTAAACAATAAAGGAGAGAGTATATACTGATAAGCTTTGATAAAAAAAATCGAAGTATTAATTAAAATTTTATTCATTTATTTTTTTAAAACTCTTCTGCATTTCTATATATATTTTTTCGTATTTTCCTGAGTAAGTTTTTGTTTTACAGATTATTATATAAGTATAATTAAGATTAATTGCACCTTTTATTTTGAGAATTTTGGCAGTTATTGCTTTTAATCTTCTACGTATTTTATTTCTTTTGACTGCGTTACCTATTTTTTTCTTTGTTATAAAGCTTATTAATAAGTTCTTACTATTTGGTTTTAAAAAATTCTTGGTTGAAAATAATGAGAAAAAATCGGTGTGAATTTTTTTACCCTTTAAAACTTGCTTGAAATGATCGCTTTTTTTTAAACTTTCAAGCTTAGGCATTTTAAGTGGATATAGTTTTTCTTCCTTTAGCCCGTCTTCTAGAAATAAGCTTTCTCCCACCCTTAGTAGCCATTCTCGATCTAAAGCCGTGACGCCTTTTTCTTACTAATTTGCTTGGTTGGTATGTTCTTTTCATAGAATAATTTTAGTTATATATTTAATAATATCACTGATGTACAGTTAAAATTATTTAAT